>ENA-OPNI01000468-OPNI01000468.1-human-gut-metagenome-genome-assembly--contig:-NODE-468-length-13726-cov-2.053837_pt1 | contig 13726 bp, 14 predicted proteins | sample MGYA00241538_ERZ501773 | MGnify/ENA primary metagenome ERZ501773 (study PRJEB25962, sample SAMEA2042556) | human gut metagenome | biome: human gut; feature: human-associated habitat; material: faeces...
GAGTTAAATCTTTTAAACGATTTTTTTCTTCTTTACTTTTAATAAGAGCCTCTTTGAAATTACCAAGTTCTATATTATATATTTTTTTAGTTTGTAAACCTTTTAATTTAAGTTCTTTTTCTTTAATAATACCATTTGAATAGTTATATTTTACATATGAAAGAGTGCTATCTAAAAGTTCTATTGATTTATCTGGATTTTTCTTATTCGGAAAATAAACATTAGCAAGATGAACTAGCACTTCAATATCTTCATCAGAAATATTTACTTTATGAAAAGTTGTATACTCCTCTTTTACACTTTTTAAAATATCAATTGTTTCATTTTCAGTAGGCTCTTTAATAAATATTGTTTCAAATCTTCTGGCTAAAGCTTTATCTTTAATGAAATATTTTTCATATTCTTCTTTAGTTGTTGCACCAATACATTTAATATTTCCTCTGGCAAGTGTTGGTTTTAAAATATCACCTGCACTTATAGCACCTTCTGCAGCACCAGCATTAACCATTGTATGCATTTCATCAATAAATAAGATTACGTTATCATTACCTTTTATTTGATCTAAAATATTATTAAGTCTTTCTTCAAACTCACCACGGTATTTAGTACCTGCAATAAGTGATGACATTGAAAGTGAAACAATTATAAAATCTTTAAACTTAAAAGGAACTTTATTAAGTTTTATTCTTCGAGCAATTTCTTCGACTATAGCACTTTTGCCTACTCCCGCATCTCCAATTAAAAGTGGATTACATTTTTTCTTTCGCATTAAAGTTTCAAGTATTAAATCAATTTCTTTTTCTCTACCAACAACTTTTTCATTAAATGAAGCTGTTTCATTTAAAATTTCACCATATTTAAGACACTTTAAATTACTAATGGAGGTATCATTTTTAAAATAATTATAAAGATTATCAACATCAACATCCATATTCATAAGTATTCTGATTGCTACGCCTTCACCTTCATTTAAAATATTAAAAAATAAACTTTCTTCACTTAAATTTTCAGTTTGAGATATTATTTTTTTTAAAAGAGGTGTATAAATATTAACATTACTTTCATTTTTCTCTGAAGGTATATATTTATTTAAAGTATCTGAATAAGTAACATTTAAACTTTTCAAATATTTACTTACTTTGTTATCATATTTTAAAATTGCCAAAAGTAAATGTTCTGTACTTACATATTCTGACTCTAATCTTTGTCTTTCTTCTTCAGCACTTCTAAATAATCTACATATATTTTCATCATAAATATTTTTCATACATTATAATTATGTTAAATGAAAATGTAATTTATTCATATTTATTGAAAGTTTTATTAAAGTAATTTATAATTAATATAGATAGAAAGGAAATCAATTATATATTAAATTGATTAAAAGTTATTATGAACCAGTTAGATAAAATTAATTATTATATTAAACTTTATATTGAAAATTCTAAAAAAGTAATATTTACAAATAATGAAGATGAAGATGACATTTGACAAAATGAATAAGTTAAGATAAAATGATAGTGAGGTTAATGTATGAATAAAAAAGGACAAGCTTTAGTAGAATATATTTTAATTATTGCTCTTGTAAGTGTACTTGCAATTGCTTTAGTTAACTATTTTGGTGGTTATTTAAAAGATTCAATCACTAAGACAAGCTGCTCTATGATTGGCCAAGAATATGTTGCTGGTGATAAACCAGGTGATGGTAAATGCAAATAAATTAGTTTTTCTAATTTATTTTTTATGGGAGGAAATTTATGGAAAAAGATTTAAAATTAATTGTTATGAAAGGAGCGGAAAGTTTAGGCGAAAAGGTAGATATTTATTTAAAAAAAGCCTTTAATACGGATAAAACATTTATTGTAAAAACAGCAAATCCTAGATTTAATAATGGTGAAGCAAAGGCTCTTATTAATGAGTCAATTAGAAATGATGACGTTTATATTTTATGCGATATAGGAAATCACAGTATTGATTATGAAATGTTTCATAAAACTTCCTATATGAGTCCAGATGAACATTTTCAAGATTTAAAAAGATTTATTTGTGCTTGTATGGGACATGCAAATAGGCTTAATGTTATTATGCCCATTTTATACGAGTCAAGGCAACATCGAAGAAAAGGAAGAGAATCACTAGATTGTGCTATGGCTCTTCAGGAACTTGAAAGATTAGGTGTTAAAGAAATAATTACCTTTGATGCCCATGATCCAAATATTCAAAATGCTATACCTTGTTCATCATTTGATAGTTTCTATGTAACCACAAATATAATTGAATCAATGTTAAAAGAGGATCAAAATATGTTTAATAATCCAGACAATTATTTAGTAATATCACCAGATGTTGGTGCTATGGATAGAGCTAGATACTATGCAGATATGCTTGGTACTGATGTAGGTATTTGTTATAAACGAAGAGATTTAAGCAAGATCATAAATGGCAAAAATCCTGTAGTTGCTCACGAATATTTAGGTAAAGATGTTAAGGGGAAAAATCTTCTTATAGTAGATGATATGATAGCATCAGGTGGTTCTATATTAGACTGTGCTAAAATGATGAAAGAACGAGGTGCTGAAAATATTTCTCTTGCGGCAACATTTTCACTATTTACCGAAGGTAAAGAAAAATTCGAAGAATACTATAATAAAGGAATTATTACAAAAGTATACTCAACAAATCTTACTTATTTAGATGATGATATAAAAAAAGAACCTTGGTTCGAAGAAGTTGATTGTTCAGAAAATATCTCTGAAATTATTTATAAATTATATTTAGGACAAAGTATTTCACCACTTTTAAATGGCAAAGAAAAAGCCACTGAACTTGTAAGAAGTTTAAGAAAGAAAAATTAGACTTTTTTTTACATTATTTTTGTGGTAATATTATAAAGTAGGTGGTAGAAGATGGATATAGATTTAATTATTATTATTTTATTAATAATACTAACGATAGTATTTTTCAGAAAATTTAGTAATGTTGTATATATAATTTGTATACTAGATATATTTTTAAGATTACTTGATATAATTGAAAGAATGCTTGGCGTACCTGAGTTTTCCACTCTTGTTAATAAATACTTTCATAATTCAATTTATCATATAATAGTATCAAATACCTCAGGTATAATAGAAACTATTCTTATATGGCTTTATATAGCTATATATTGTGCTTTCTTATATTATGTTATTAGAACATTTTTTAGAAAAAAGAAATAAGGTCCTATGGACTTTTTTTATTGAATGCTTTATAATACTTTAATAAGTGGTGGTTATATAATGCATTATAATGAATTTGTTCATCATTTGTTTTTACATAAAGATTTAGATGAATATTTAAAAAGAATAGGAATAAATAGCAAGCCGGAAAAATTATATGGAGATATATTTAAAGAAAAAGCAAAAGATCCAAAATTTAATGAAATATTAAATAATACAATTAATAATTTTTTAGATGTAAAATAATTAAGATTTGAAAATGCCAAATGGCATTTTCTTTTTTGATATAAATTTCACTTATATAATATATAAAATATTTGTATTTGTATTTAAGGAATATTGCTAATATAATACTGCTATAGAGTTTTTGCAAGGGAGGATACTCGTATGAATGAATTTAACGACTATAGTATTATACTTGTTGGACTAGGACCTCATGCTAAAAGAATTTATATGAATTTATTTAAAAAATACAGAATGAGTCCAAAAGTTATAGTAGACTTGAAAAGCAAAAGAAGAGAAATAGAGAGTTACTTGGAAGAAAACGATTTTAGGTCGGTAGATTTATACTTGTTGGATGACTACAAAAGAGATAACCTAGAACTTACAAGTGAAGACAAGAAAGAAATACAAGAGTTGATTCTACAAAAGAACATAAAATATGCTATAATATCAACAGAGCCGAAATCGCATTTTGCATATGCTAAATTTTTTCTTGAAAATGACATAAACATATTAATGGATAAACCAATTACAGCTCCAATTAATGTTAACTGTGATACAAAACAAGCATTAAAAATTAAAGAAGAATATGATATTTTATGTCAAATGTATAAAAAGAAAAAAGATAAAATAAGCTTCAAAATACAATGTCAAAGAAGATTTCATGAAGGGTATTTATATGTGAAACGTTTATTAGAACAAGTGGTAAGAGAGTATAATATACCAATTACATATATAGATATATATCATAATGACGGAATGTGGAATATGCCTTCAGAATTTCTAGAGAGAGAAAATCATCCATACAAATATGGATACGGAAAACTTTTTCACAGTGGATATCACTTTATAGATTTAATGGCTTGGCTTATGGAAGTAAACCGTGAAACTAAGGGAAAGCAAATAAATAATGCGGAAATGTTTGTTTCTACATATAATCCGGTAGATTTTTTTAATACTTTTAACAATTATGATTATAAGAGAATATTAAAAACTAATAGATTTGAAAAATATATAGAAAACAAAGAAAAATTTATAGACTTTGGTGAAATAGATTTTCATTCAATAATTAATTTTAAACAAGATGAAAAATTAATTACTAACTGTTCTATAAATTTAATGCAATCAGGATTTAGTAGAAGAGCTTGGTGTGAATTACCTAAAGATACATATAAGGGAAATGGTAGAGTGAGACACGAAAGGCTTAATGTACAAGTTGGACCACTTATGAATATACAAGTTCATAGTTATCAGGCTTATGAAGTAAAAGATAGAGACCAAATACTTAATAATGGTGTGGGAAGTGTAGAACATTTTGATATATATGTATTTAGAAATAGTCAACTTATTGGAGGCAAAATATTTGAAACATTAGACATTGCAACATTATCTGAAAAAGATAAAAAATATTTTAACGGATATAACGAAAAAGCAAGAGAAAATTGTTTTATAAATTTTCTACTTAATATAGATGACAGTTCGGATTTGTTAGAACACAAAACAAGTATAGAAATAACAGAAAAAGCATATGAAATTATGAGTAGAAAAAATAGTATAGTTAATTTTGATATTAAAATATGAGGGAGGTAATATGAATATTATAACAGAAATAACAGATGATACGTTTGGAATTGAATCAATTCCTTTTGATAATCCAAAAATAAGGTATGGTGCAAGAGGAATTGTAAAAAAGCAAGATGGAACTATAGCTGTATTTTTTAAGAAAGCAAAAAATGAATATAAATTGCCTGGTGGTGGAGTAGAGCAAGGTGAGACTTCAGAGAAAGCATTTGAAAGAGAAGTTTTAGAAGAAGTTGGATGTGAAGTCAATAATATATTATTATTAGGAATAACAAGAGAACTAAAATCTCAAGAAAATTTTCAACAAATATCCTATGTATTTAGATGTGATGTGAAAAATGACACAAAAAATACCAAAATGACACAAAAAGAGATAGATGAGGGAGGATTAGTTATTTGGCTTACACCTGAGGAGGCTTTGAATAAAATTATAGAATGTGAAAGTCAACTTAAAGCTTCTGATTATGACAGTATATATAGAACAAAGTTTATGAATTATAGAGATAGAGAAATACTTAAATACTATATTGAAAATAGATAGAAACAATTATTATAAAAAGTAAAAATTCTTTAAGGAATAGAACCTTGAGTTTACCTTGTAAAATGCAGCAAAATATGCTACAATATATATTATGCTAAGGGGGAAAACTAAAGGTGTTTAATATAGAAGAAGAACTAAAAAAGTTGCCTAGTAAACCAGGTGTATATATTATGCATGACAAAGATGACAAAATTATATATGTTGGTAAAGCAATTTCTTTAAAAAATAGAGTAAGACAATATTTTAGAAAAAACAATAAAACAAAAAGAATTGAAAATATGGTGTCTTTAATAGACCACTTTGAGTATATTGTTACAGACAATGAATCAGAGGCACTTATTTTAGAGTGTAACTTAATAAAAAAGAATATGCCAAAATTCAATGTTTTATTAAAAGATGACAAAACATACCCATATATTAAAGTAAACACAAAGCTAGAGTTCCCAAACATATACTTAACAAGAAGAATATTAAATGATGGTGCAAGATATTTTGGACCATATGCAAATAGTGGTAGTGCAAAAGCAATGTTAGATTTTATAAATTCAAAATATAAAATTAGGCAATGTAAAACATTTAAATATAAAGGTAGAGCATGTTTAAATTATCATATAAAAAAATGTTCTGGACCTTGTATTGGTAAAATATCAAAAGAAGATTACAGAAAAGAAATAAATCAGATTATTAGCCTATTAGAAGGCAATACAAACCAAATAATGAAAGAGCTTGATAAAGATATTAAAGAAGCGGCAGACAAATTAGAATTTGAAAAAGCAGCAGAATTAAGAGACAAAAAATATGCTATTCAAAGAATTACAGAAGAAAGACAAAAGGTTTCTAACATATCAGAACATGATATTGATGTAATAGGAATAGCAAAAGGGCAAACTCAAGTATGTGTCGAAATATTTTTAATTCGTAATAGTAAAATGATAGAAAGACATCATTACTTTTTTGAAGGCTTACAAGACGAGTCAGATGCAGAAATTTTATCAAGCTTTATTAAACAATATTATATAAATGATGTATTTTTACCAAATAAAATTATGATAAAAGAAGCAATTGAAGATAAAAAAATATTAGAACAATTACTTTCAGAAAATTCAAGTCATAAAGTAGAAATAAAAGTACCACAAAAAGGCGAAAAATTAAGACTAGTTGAAATGGCAGAAAACAATGCTAAAATTACTATAATGAATAAAGAAAAGGAAAAATATAGTGTCGTAAATGAATTAAAAGAAGTGCTAAAATTAGATAAATTACCTAGAAAAATTGAAGGTTATGATATATCAAACTTATCAGGGCAATTTATGGTTGCTTCAATGTGTGTATTAAAAGATGGAGAGCTAAAAAAGAATTTATCAAGAAAATTTAAAATAAAAACAGTAATAAGTCAAGATGACCCTAAATGTATGCAAGAGGTAGTAAAAAGAAGACTGATTCATTCTATAGATAACCCAAATGGAGCATTTGGTGACTTACCAGATGTAATATTTGCAGATGGTGGAATCACTCAAATAAGAGCAACTAAACAAGCAATTAAAGAACTAGGCTTATCTATACCAGTATATGGAATGGTAAAAGATGATAAGCATAGCACAAGAGCACTTATAGATGAAAACAAAAATGAATTTGAATTATCTGAAAATTTAATGAAAGTAATTACAAATTTTCAAGATAACATACATGATACTGCAATAAATTATCACAGACAATTAAGAGATAAACAAACAACTCATTCTGTTTTAGATGAAGTAGACGGAATAGGGGAAGCAAAGAAAAAAGCTTTATTAAAAAAATTTAAAACTATAAATAATATACAAAATGCTAGTATAGAAGAATTGACAAAAGTAACAGGTATTACAGAAAATTTAGCAAAAAATATAAAGAAGAAATTAAGCGAATAATGTAATAATTTTTGTTACGATTTTAAACATAAAATCCTAATATGTGAATACATATTATTAGAAAATATATTAGGAGGATTTTATTTTATGGAGTACACAAAAGATTTAATTTTAAATATACGTTATGATGAAAGTAGTAATACATTACACTTAAAAACATCAAAGTGGACAAGCAAGTTGATACAAAAAATAAAAAAACATAAATTAGCTTTAACTATATCTGCAATGTTTTTAACATTTGTGGTTATGGATGTGATGTTGGTTACAAATTTTATGCACATTTTAGCTAGAACTGTGTAATATTATACTTTTCTTCGTTATGAGGAGTATCACTAGTAGGCAATTTAGTATGCATATTATACTTTTTGCAGTGACGGCTGTGGGGACCAGCAAGCTAGAAGATGTTGCTAAATTTTTTCAAATCATTATTAATGTTTGCAAAAAATTGTTGTTACATCTTCTTGCGTAGTCGGGATGGAGCGAAGAAAAGTTTTCATATTACCTTACAGTATAAATAACTAATTAATACCATGAAATGCTTTGTATAATGCTCTTGCAGTTTCTGGGCTATCAACACCAGTTGCATTCTTTACAGGAGCAAATTCTTCTTCTCTTTTTACTCTTAAAATACTCATGTTATCAGCAATGCTAAAAGCATCAAATATAAAAGCTTCAAATTTATATGCATTTGGTTCAGTTGGCTCAACTAAATTTCCAGAAGCATCTAAATAGCTTGCTTTTTTAAAAGCAACATGATAAGGCAATTTATTTTTACTAATTTCTTCTAATAATGAGATATTAAATTGATTACACAAAATATGAGATTCTCCATATAGAAGTTCTCCATTTTCATCTAATGCTTCAGATAATTCCTTAGAAATTTCTGTGTATTCAATAACACTTGGTTTACCATCTTTTTTACAGAAAACGCCAACTCTTTCTTCTGGATAAGCTTTTACAACACTTTTTCCACCAGATAAAGTATTTTCAGAAACCATAAGTCCAGTTAAAATAGGATCTACCATTTTAACTAAAACATTATCAACACCACCGATAAAAATCCATTCAATTCCTTTTTCTTGCATATCATATAAAATGCCGTTTTTTCTCATAGCCTCGAAAATTCCGCCATGACCATCAGCAGCTTGTTTTATCATACCATGTTCATCTAATAGTATTTTGCCATTTGTATCAAGCATAGGAAGTTTACCTTGCTTAAAAAATTTAACCGCAGTTTTTGGATAACCAAAATAATTGTGTTCTTCAAAGAATTTGACAGTATCATCATTATTCTCATCACTAGTCATTAAATACCAAGGAATATCAACACCATATTTTGTTCTAGCTTCTTTTATATGCTCACATAAAATTTCAAATATTGACTTATGTGAGTCAAGTCCTAAGTCAAAAGTTCCTTTTGGACCATTATGACCAAGTCTAGTACCTTGTCCACCAGCCATAGTAACTACAGCTAGTTTTCCTGCTTTAATAACATTTTCACCAATTTCTGTGTATTTTTTAAAATCTGCTTCAGAAAGTTCTGATTTAGTAGTATGTGGAATTGGCTCTAATTTTACATTTTCAAAACTTGGTTTTGTTTTTGTGCTTTCGTATAAGTTTTGTACTTGATTAAAATCTAATGTTAAAATATCATTTAACAATTTATTTTTCTGTTCATCAGAAAGCTTGCTATAGCATTGAAGTAAATGTTCTTGACCATATTTAGCAAGTAATTCTTTGACCATTGATAATTTTTCCTCCATAAAGAGTACCTCCCTTAAAAAATTACAAGTATATCTTATACGATTTAATAAATTAAGTCAAATTTATTAGTTATCATTTATAATTCTTTTAGAATTGTTGTTATATCCAGTAAATACATCTGTGATTTCTCTTTCACCAGAAGTATTTAAGATTTTATCGTGATTATCTAATATATTAACAATATCACTATTAAATTCTGTTAATTCAAAGAAATTAATAATTTTAATATTATTAATTTTAGATCCTTTTAACCACTTTTCAATACAAGTATTTATGAATGAAATATATTCATTACAACCACTAACTAGAATTATGCAATTATTTGAAAATTCTTTATTTAAAATATTTTCTATAGCAATATATTTTTTATCAATTATATTTTTCCATCTAATTTTTAAAATGTCATTTTTATTTTTTAAATTTAATTTTTGCATTAAAATTTGTATATTTTTTTCAATATTATTTTCTAGGAATGTTATTACTTTTGTATTTTCTTCGATTTTAGAATTAATATATGGCAAAACAGTTGTGGCTAAGTGCCAATCACTAACATAAAAACCACATAATTTTTCCACATGATAATTTTTAATTTCCATACAAAATAACCTCCAGTTTCTACCTCTTTATCTATGGAAAATTTTACCATTTATTTACACCAAAGTCAAGCCGAAAAAACAGCAATCGTATGTGTTTATTCGACATTTTTGTATTCTAGGAACTTTTGCATAGTATGCAAAAGTTCTGTAGAAGACAAATATGCAAATTACTAAAATTTCTAGCAGTTTGCACTGCGTAGAAATTCTTGTAATATGTTTTTTGTATTCTCTTTTTTATGTTCTTAATTTGATTAATAAAAAATGGTAGCAATGTATAAAAATTTAAAAAGTTGTAAATAATTGTATTAATTAAGAATTTCTTGAAGGAGATAAAAAATTATGAAAAATTTCAAAAGATTAAAAATTAGTAGAATATTTGTAATTTTAACATTATTAGCTATATTTATACTAATATCTGCAATTTCGTATGTAGATGCTGTATCAAATAATATTTCTGATAGTGTGTTTAGATTACATGTTATAGCAAATAGTGATAGTGAAGAAGATCAAACATTAAAATTGAAAGTAAGAGATAACTTACTAGAATATATGAATACAATTGCAAAGGATAGTACAAATAAAGAAGAGGCAATGAGAATTGCAAGTGAGCATAAAAATGAATTTATACAAATTGCAGAGAAAACAATTAGAGAGAATGGATATGAATATACAGTAAATATACAAATAGGAAAAGCGGATTTTCCAACAAAGTACTATGGAGATATAACTTTACCAGCAGGAGAATATGATGCACTAAAAGTAGAAATAGGAGAAGCAAAAGGGAAAAATTGGTGGTGTGTAATGTTTCCTCCTTTGTGTTTTGTGGATGTTAGTACAGGAGTGGTACCAGACGATTCAAAACAAGAGTTAAAACAAAACTTAAAGAATGAAGAATATAACCTAATAAGTAAAACTGATGATAGGGAAATTTCATTTAAATTTAAAATAGTTGAGTTATTTCAAAGTTGGAAATTAGGAAACAAGTAAGGTTTAAATTTTCATTAAGCTTTATTTACAGCTTAATATCTTGTCAAATAATATAAATTGTGATATAAAGGTAGAAGAAAATAAAAATGGAGGTAATCTCTTTGGATAAATTAGTAATAAGTGGACCAACAAAACTAAAAGGAGAAGTAACAATAAGTGGAGCAAAAAATGCTGCAGTTGCAATTTTACCAGCTACTTTATTAGTAAATGGAATATGCAAAATAGAAAATTTACCTAATATTAGTGATGTAAAAATGTCATGTAAAATTTTAGCTGAATTAGGAGCGAAAATTACATGGTTATCGGAAAATGAAATAGAAATAGATACAAGAGATATATGCTGTACACAAGCTCCAATAGATATGACAAGTAAATTTAGAGCTTCATATTATTTATTAGGAGCATTACTTAGTAGATGTGGTCATGCAGAAGTCGGTTTACCAGGTGGATGCAATTTAGGAGCAAGACCAATAGATCAACATATTAAGGCATTTGAGGCTCTAGGTGCTAAAGTAGTAGTTGCACAAGGAAAAGTAACAGCAAAAGCTAAAAAAATGGTTGGAACATCAATATACATGGATGTTGTTTCTGTTGGTGCTACAATAAATGCGATGCTTGCATCAGTACTAGCAGAAGGAACTACTACAATTGATAATGCGGCAAAAGAACCACATATAGTAGATGTTGCAAACTTTTTAAATACCATGGGGGCAGATATTCGTGGAGCAGGTACAGATGTTATAAAAATAAATGGTGTTAAAGAATTAAAAGGAGATGCTACATATTCAGTTGTTCCAGACCAAATAGAAGCAGGAACATTCATGCTTGCAGCTGTTGCATCAAGAGGAGATATAACAATAAAAAATTGTATACCAGAGCATTTGGATTGCATTACAGCTAAGATACTTGAAATAGGCGGAAACGTAAAAGAAATGGGAGACTCAATAAGAGTTACAATGAACAAAAGGCCAACAAAAGCAACAGTAAAAACACTTCCATATCCAGGATTTCCAACAGATATGCAACCTCAAATGGGTGTTGTACTTTCAATGGCTGATGGAACAAGCATGATTCATGAAAGTATATGGGAATCAAGATTTCAATATACATCAGAATTAAATAAGATGGGAGCAAAAATTACTGCACAAGGCAAATCAGCGGTATTTGAAGGTGTAAATGAATTAACAGGAGCGCCAGTATATGCTACAGATTTAAGAGCAGGAGCAGCATTAATTATTGCTGGTATAGTGGCAAAAGGAGAAACTCAATTATACAATATTGAACATATTGATAGAGGCTATGAAAATATTGAAGAAAAATTCAGAAAATTGGGAGCAAATATACAAAGAGTGACAGAGTAAAGGACGAATATACAAATGTTTAATTTTTGTAGTTTATACAGTGGAAGTAGTGGGAATAGTTTATTTGTACAAACTGATAATACTAAAATTTTAGTTGATGCAGGTGAAAGTGCAAAGAAAATTGAAACAGCATTAAATAGCATAGATGTAAATATAAATGATATTGATGCTGTTATAGTTACACATGAACACTCAGACCATATAAAAGGATTGTCAACAATATCAAAAAAATTTGATATACCAATATATGCAAATAAAGAAACATGGGATGCAATGCCTCAAGTTGCAGAAAAAACAAAAAATCAAAATTTGTTTAATGTAAATGAAAAATTTGAAATAGGAGATTTAAAAATGGTACCTTTTTCAATACCTCATGATGCAGCAAACCCATGTGGATTTAACATATTTTATAATAATCAAAAAATAAGTATAGCAACAGATATAGGACATATTGATAAAAAAATAATAAAAAATCTAGAAGAAAGTTCTTTTATATTATTAGAATCAAATTATGATCCTAATATACTATCATACTCAAAATATCCATATTCTTTAAAGCAAAGAATTGCTGGACCAAATGGTCATTTATCAAATGAAGCAGCTGGAAAAACTGTTTCATATTTATTGAATTCTGGTTTGAAAAATGTTATGCTTGGACATTTAAGTAAGGAAAATAATTTTCCTGAATTAGCTTATAAAACTGTAATTGATGAATTATGTGCTAGCAATTTTGATGAAAATAAAATAAAAATTGCTGTTGCAAGTAGATCAAATCCAAGTGAAATATTAAATTTAGAGGTATCATAAATGTTACATATTGATTGTATATGTGTTGGAAAATTAAAAGAAGATTATTTAAAAAATGCAATATTAGAATACTCAAAAAGACTTTCTAAATATTGCATTTTTAATATTATAGAATTACAAGATGAAAAAGTTCCAACTAATTTAAGCGAAGCTGAAAAAACAAAAATAATTGAAAAAGAAAGTAATAATATTTTAGCAAATATAAAAGATAATAGTTATGTAATTGCATTAGATTTAACTGGAAAACAATATACTTCAGAGGGATTTTCAAAAAAAATAACACAGATTACAAATTATTCTTCACATATTACATTTTTAATTGGTGGAACATTAGGAATGTCTAAAACTTTGTTATCAAGAGCAAATGAATTAATATCATTTTCAAAAATGACATTTCCACATCAATTAATACGAGTATTTTTATTAGAACAATTATTTAGAGCTTTTAAAATAGAAAATAATGAAACTTATCATCATTAATATATAAAAAATGTAGAGGAAATTAAAAAATAATCAAAAATTATAATAAATTGGGGGCACTATAATTTAAAATTTAAATTTGGGGGCTTTCCAAGAAAAAAATACATAAATAGGGGTTATGCAAAAGAATTTCCTCTACAAAATTAAAATCATTAATTGAAATTATTTTAAGATATTTTAACTAAAAATTTAGAATTTAAATTTTTTTTAGAAAATAAAATTTTAGAAATTATAATAAAATATATTTTTATATAAAAAAGAC
>ENA-OPNI01000476-OPNI01000476.1-human-gut-metagenome-genome-assembly--contig:-NODE-476-length-13682-cov-1.590739_pt1 | contig 13682 bp, 10 predicted proteins | sample MGYA00241538_ERZ501773 | MGnify/ENA primary metagenome ERZ501773 (study PRJEB25962, sample SAMEA2042556) | human gut metagenome | biome: human gut; feature: human-associated habitat; material: faeces...
TTTCCGTGACTTGGGTATTTCTTTTTGCTTTTTGGTTTGGTGGCGAAAAGGAGATGATCGTATCGAAGTATTTGGATGGGGTTACAAGAGGAAAGATTGCTTTTCTCACATTAAAAAAATGGATGCTTACAAATTCCTTTGGTGTTATGATTTCTATTTTCCTAGGAACTATAAGCCTGATATGCAAAGAATATTTATTCCTGTTATTAGGAATAGAGATTTTGTATATTTTATTTAGTAGTGGAGCGGTGTTGTTGTTTACAAATAGAAGGATAAAGGAGATAAGACACATATATAAAGGCGTTGATAACGTGTGTCATCTGTAGATGCATTTAATATACGTTAGCTAATAGAATAAGGATGAAAAAAGATGCTGTTGTAGGGCGATTTGCGATTGCCTTACAACAGCATCTATGATTTTCATGATTGAATGAATAATTATCCTTGTAACAACATATCTCGTTTTTGACCAAATAGTTTCGTGACAATACCAAGTACAGAACCTACCAGCACAGAAGCGATTATTGTTCCAATTCCTACTGCACCTAATTTTCTTAAAGCAATCAGACATGCAATGAGGGAAACGCTTACCATAGTAACATCAAATCTTATTTTTACTTTATTAAATACGGTATTGGTTTTCTCTGCAATTGCCTGCATAGCTCCCTCACCTGCCAGTGAAATGATATCTGCGGGAAGGTAGAAGAAAATCCCTATTGCAATCAATATGGAACTGCCAATCATAAGTAATAACTGGAGTGCTAAGTTATTTGGTGTAGGTAGAAAAGAGATAATTGGATAATGTAGTAAAGTAGCCAAATATAACACCTACAATTACCTGTAACAAATTCTTTAATTTAAAGGCTTTTCTTAAAATTACAATTTGCAATAATACAAGGCAAATATGAAACAGAATCGTTGCCTTTCCCATTTCTAATCCGAAAATGCAAGTAATAGAGTATGGAATGGAACTGACAGGGGAAACGCCCAGATTTGATTTTACGGACATAGAAATCCCCAGAGTCATAATGAATAATCCTAACAAATAGACAAACATACGGATTCCAAAATTATCTTTTTTCAGCATTTTTTGTAATCGATTTAACATTTTCTGTTACCTCCTAATTATATCGTTTTCTTATCGTTCGTTTGTAATAAATTGTGATTTACAAGATCTAATAAACGCATCAGTTCAGCGCTCTCTTTTTGTGTCAGACCTTCTACTGCCTGTTGATCTATAATTTCAAAAGCTTCTTCCACTTTCTTGCTCATGTTTTTTCCATGCTCGGTCATTGAGACATAGAGGGATCTTCGATTCCCATTAATCGCCTCTCTTTTTATTAAATTTCGCCTTTCCATTCTCATAAGAATCCCAGTCACAGAGGAGGGATTTAAGTCACACCCGGCAGCAATTTCTTTTTGTTCACAAGGTTCATGTTCCATAAGAAACTCTAATATTTTTGGCTCGCCAGGCTTTAAATCCGTTGTTTTCTTGATTTGTTGAACAATGGATTTTTGACAATTGATATGAGTTGCTCTTAACTTGTAATGTAACGTGTGTTCCATATGTACTCCTTTGTTTGTATATGAATAGTTTGCATACAAACTATTATAGCACCTATTTTTTTTATGTCAATTTATTTTTGTTTCTATGAATGGTGTGAGTGAGACTTTTGAGATGAGAAAATAGAAATATGGGAATATGGAAATAAAAAACTTCCCTTCAAGGCAATTTGTTTGTTGCCCTGAAGGGAAGGAATAAAAGAACATATTTAATTTAAGATGTCTACCACTTCTTTTAACATTAAAGTAGCTTCTCTGCTCTGGGCGGTCAGCGTTACATTTTTTCCAGTATCTGCCGCCATATCCGAAGTCTTATTTGCAATTTGTGTTACACCAACAGAAGATTCTTCCATTGTCTTGGAAATTCCATGAATGGAATCAGAAATACGATTGATTGCATTCAGGAGAGAGGTAATATTTTCGTTAATAGTACCCATATCTTTTTCAAAGACTACGGCATCGTTATAGTATTGCTTACCAACTTCTGTAAAGTTATGGTAATCGGACAATACCGTATTTTCTAAGAAGTCGGTGATTTCATTGATACATTCAGTCATGCCGGAAACTGCGCCAGTAACATCTACGATAATAGAATTGATATTATCTACGGTAGTTACAGTCTGGTTTGCCAGATTACCGATTTCACCAGCGACAACGGCAAATCCCTTTCCGACCTCACCTGCTCTGGCAGCTTCAATGGAAGCGTTTAAGGCGAGCAAGTTAGTCTGTTCAGAAATATCCATAATTGAGCTGGTCAGTTCGTTGATTTTCTCTACGGCTTTTGATTTTTCTACGGCTTTTGCTGCTTTTTGCTCTACTAGCTGGTACATATTCATAGTACGTTCTACCGCTTGTTGAGTTGTATCCTGCAATTTGTCAGCATGTTTCTTGATTTGTTTTGATTTGTTCTGTCCTTCCAGAGAAGAATGCTCAATATCTTTTGCCTGTTCCGTTACCTGATCAATACTGAGAGAAACCGTTTGCGAGGATGCAGAGGCTTCCTCCATGGAGGCTGCAAGCTCTTGGGTTACGGCAGAATTGTCTTCACATGCTTGGTTGATATGATTAGAGTTTTCGTCTAACACATTCATTTTCAAGTTGACACCTTCATATGCATTTTGAATTTTTTCGGTTATTGATTTTAATTCTTCTCGCATATGAAGTAAGGCGGCTGCAATGGCACCAATTTCGTTGTTCAGTTTAAGGATGGCAGCTTCCTTTGGATGTGGTCTAAAATCAAACTCAGAAGTTGCTCGTACAATCTCAATAATTGGTTTTAATGGTTTGGTTATGGACATACTCATAATTAAACCAAGCACAACCGCAATAACTAGGGCAATGAATTGTGCTACAATTACTCCAATTTGCAGATTTCTAACTTCACTTAATACTTCATGCATAGGAGCCGTTAGAACCAATTTCATTCCATTTGTCAGCGTATAAGAATATGCTAGTTTACTTTGCCCCTCATAAGAATAACGTAACACATCCTTGTTTTCTTCGTTCTCCATATATTTGAGCAGCTTTGTCACACCATCTGATTTTAAATCCTTTAACGAAGTGTTTATGTCCAAATTATTGTGTTGTAAAACCGAGTAATTTGTTGTTGTTAAAAAGGAACTTCCTGTCTTATAAATAGTATCTTTCTTTACAAGATTCTGTAATTCTGAGACATCAATATCCATACCTACAATACCGTAGGAAACGTCATTGATATAGATTGGAATTACATAGGAAATCATGTAAGCACCAATGTTGGAATTTTCGTAAGGGTCCATCCAAATAGGAGCTTTATTTGCTACTGGAATATAGTACCATCCTACATGTTCCACATCATCGGGATCGTACATACTAAAGTCAGTTGGTGTCAGTTTTTGGAATTTACTATCCTGATTTTCTCTGGAACAAAACAGACCAGAGGTAGGTTCTGTAAAATCCGGATTATAACGGATATAACAGGTCAAGGCACCTTCTGTATGATTACCAAATTCTAATAAAATATTTTCCATTTTTTTCGTATACGCATCTACATACGCTTTGCTAGTCCGAAACGTATCCGGATCATCTAGTTCACGAAGAACAATATCGTATAAAGTATTTACGGATTGTTCGATTCGTGATAAAGTAGCATCAATTTCTTTCCCGTTTTTCTGGGCAGAAAGCATTACATTTTGCTTGGCATCCGCTTCTGCGATTTTCTGTGAATTTGTAATAGCAATCGAGCCACAGATTATACTGGAAAGTAACGCAACGGCAACAACAATGAAAATTAAACTTTTTTTCATGGAGCCGTATTTTTTGTGTGTTTTCCCCATCATAGTTTATTCCCCCTGTTTTGATAGTATTATGAAGTCTCTAAAGGTAGCTTATAGATAAAAAGCAAGTTCCTTTGGAGCATTTATACAATAATATTTTACCATATTGTGTAGTTTCGTGTCAATTTTTAGAAATGCGAATGATAAATTTGCTATTTATGATAAAAAAAGTATATTTTGGAAATACCAAAATTAAACAAGAAAAATACAATGAAAAAAGTTTTATAGGTATATGTCTTTGAAGAGTTACAAAAAATGAATGTGTATGATACAATAGAAACATCTGACAAAATGCTTATAAAATGATTTAAGAAAGGAGAGTTTTTATGCAAAAAAAGGGGCGAGAAAAATTTGCGTCCAGAATGGGATTTATTTTGGTTTCTGCCGGGTGTGCAGTAGGATTGGGAAATGTATGGAAGTTTCCATATATTTGCGGCATCAATGGAGGTGCCATTTTTATTTTATTGTATTTATTCTGCTTACTTTTATTGGGACTGCCAATTCTGATTTGTGAGTTTGCCGTAGGTCGAGGAAGTGGAAAGAGTATTGGTAGTGCATTGCGAGAATTAAGTCCGCAAGGGACCCGATGGAAAGTGTATCGCTGGTTTCCATTTATGGGAAATTATCTGCTTATGATGTTTTATACTATGGTAGCGGGTTGGATGCTATATTATCTATATATTATGGCAATCGGAAAGATTAATCAGGAAAGTAGTGCGGCGGTAAAGGAAACCTTTGAGCAGTTGTTGGCTTCTCCACAGACGATGTTGGCATTTACTTTTCTTGTTGTGGCAATGTGTATTGGTGTCTGTGCGTTAGGGGTACAAAATGGTGTAGAAAAAGTAAGTAAAGTGATGATGACACTGCTAATTGTGCTTATGGTTGTTATGGCGATTAATTCTTTAGTTTTAAAGAACAGTGAGGAAGGATTAAAGTTCTATTTAGTTCCGAACTTTGAACATATGAAGGAGCGCGGATTTGGAAACATTTTCTTTGATGCTATGACACACGCCTTTTTTACGTTAAGTGTCGGTATGGGTTCTATGGCAATTTTTGGTAGTTATTTAACAAAAGAGAGAAGACTGACTGGAGAAGCATTGCATGTAACATTTTTAGATACTGCCATTGCATTGATGGCGGGCATTATTATCATACCAGCATGTTTTGCATATGGAGTAAAACCAGATGCAGGACCATCCTTGTTGTTTATTACATTACCAAATGTATTTCAACATATGTTTGGAGGACGAATCTGGGGAACCATGTTCTTTGTCTTTATGTCCTTTGCCGCCTTATCTACGGTAATAGCTGTATTTGAAAATATTATTGCTATGACAGTAGATTTGCTTGGATGGGAAAGAAAGAAGGCACTTCTTGTAAATTTAGTTGGTATCTTTTTGCTATCTATTCCAGCTATATTAGGATATAATATATGGTCTGGTGTGCAAATTATGGGAAGTGGAACTACGATTATGGATTTTGAGGACTTTTTAGTTTCCTATAATATTCTTCCGTTAGGTAGTCTTTTGGTTGTTTTATTTTGTACAAGAGACAATGGCTGGGGATTTGATAATTTTGTGGAGGAAGTAGATACTGGTGTAGGAAGAAAATTTCCAAGGGGGATTCGCAACTATATGAAATATGTATTGCCACTGATTATTTTAGTAATCTATTTTAAAGGATATTATGATACGTTTGCACCAAAGGGAATAAAGGTATTGGGAATTTGGATGACGGTTGCCGTATTATTAGTAGCATTGATTTTATATTGTGCATCGGGAAAAGGAAAGACGGATAAAGCATCTAATTAAAAAAAATAGGTTTTTGAGTAACATTTCTGCCCGGCTGAACTGTTACGTTTTTGAAGTGTCTGTCGTTTATTTGGGTGATTACAAAACTCAATTTACACTGAAAATTTTTGTGCAGAACTTACGTTTAAAAAAAGGAGAAATTTTATGAAGTATGCGTTTACACATGGCGGAAGGTTTCATGCAGATGATGTTTTTTCCGCTGCATTATTAACAATGTTATATCCAGAGATTGAAATTCAAAGAGGATTTGAGATACCTGAGGATTTTGATGGAATTGTATTTGATATAGGATTTGGAAAATACGATCATCACCAACAGGATCGAAGAGTGCGTGAAAATGGTGTGTCCTATGCTGCATTTGGTTTGCTCTGGGAAGAATACGGAACAAACTTTCTAAAAGAAGAAATGGCGAAAAAGTTTGATGAAAAGTTTATACAGCCATTGGATGAAGCAGATAATACGGGATGTAAAAATGAGATTGCGGAAGTAATTGGTTCTTTTAATCCTGGATGGAATGAAGAGTTGGAGCCAGATACCTGTTTTGAAGAGGCAAAACAGGTTGCCATTCAAATTTTAAAACGAAAATTTGCTTATTTAAGAGGCGAAGAAGAGGCAGAATGCATTGTTGCAGAAGCAATAAAAAAGGTTACGGACCATATATTGGTTTTGGAACAATTTGTTCCTTGGAAGAAACAGGTTGCGGGAACAGAGATTGATTTTGTTATTTATCCGTCTAAGCGTGGTGGTTACAATGCACAGGCGGTACCAATTTCCGAAGAAAATCCAGAATTAAAATATCGTTTTCCAGAGGAATGGGGCGGAAAGGATGCGGAGGAACTGCAAAAACTAAGTGGAATTGCCACCTTAACTTTTTGTCATAACTCTGGTTTTTTGATCGCAACACAGACCTTTGAAGATGCAAAATTGGCCTGTAAAATGGCAAAGGATAAAATAAGAATAGTTTGCAAGAGTAAGGAGAGTTGAGTATGCTTACACATCAGAAACATAATATAGAGCCAGTGTTTGACGAAAATTCCAAAGTATTGATTCTGGGTTCCTTTCCATCTATAAAATCCAGAGAAAGTGCTTTCTTTTATGGACATCCACAAAATCGTTTTTGGAAAATTCTGGCAGAGATATTTTGTGAGCCAGTTCCGCAAACAGTAGAAGAGAAAAAAGAACTATTATTAAAACATAATATTGCAGTTTGGGATGTGATTGCATCCTGTGATATTGAAGGCTCCTCTGATAGTTCTATTAAAAATGTAGTTCCGAATGACATTGGAATCATTTTAGAACAGGCGTATATTCAAAGGATTTGCTTAAATGGAGGAACGGCATACCGTTTGTTTTGCAAGTATCATAAGGAGAGTGGGCTACCTCCCATACAGCAACTTCCGTCAAGTAGTCCTGCCAATGCGAGGTATCGGTTGGCTGATTTAGTGGAGGAGTGGAGGAAAGTTTTATTATAAGAAAGGAAAAAGAATGAAAATAGATACAATTTTTAGAATGTTAATGGATTATTTGATGCTAGGTGCTACTTTACTGGCAATGGCAATTGTGGGGTATTTAGTATGGTATTTTATTTTTTATCGTAAGATTGGAAAAGGTACTGGTAAGATGCGGTTAGGTCATTTTATGATACGAATTGTCTGCTTAGGGTATTTTGGGGTTGTACTTTCTGTTACCTGTGCAAGATTAGGTAGTGCTAGGCATATGGCATTGTTACATCCCTTTCAATCTTATTTAGAAGCCTGGTATTCTGGCGAAAAAAATCAATGGAGAAATTTAGTTTGGAATATTTTAATGTTTGTTCCGATTGGAGTATTGCTTCCATTAAGTATCAAAAAGTTTAGAACAGGGTGGAAAGTGGTTGGAATTGCCAGCCTGTTTTCCTTGGCAATTGAGTTGTTTCAATATGCTACGGGAAGAGGTGTTTGTGAAATGGATGACTGGATAAATAATACGCTTGGAGCATTGCTGGGGTATTGTTTTATTCACATCTGTATGTTACTTTTTGAAAAGTGGAAGGAAAAAAAAGAAGGTAAAGACAAAAAAATTTGGAAAAATGCTGTTATCCATCTAATACCATGGATATTAGTTTGTCTGGTTGGTGCTGGGATATTTTCAGCATATAAGTTACAGCCTTATGGAAATCAAAACTGTCATTACATATATAAAGTAAATATGAAGGGAAAGCAGGTCCTTTTTGATACAGAAAAGCTGGAAAAGTTTTGTGTAGATCACGCACAGAAACAATATGGCATTTCAGAAGAGGTATTAAAAAAGAGACAAAGTGCAGTCTATCAAGCTACCGTAGGTACAAACAAGGATGCAAGAAAGTATGCGACCGAACTCTTCCAACAAATGGGACAAGAGATAGATATAAGTACAGAAAATAGATACGATGAAACTGTTTTCTATTATGCAAAGAACAGTCAATATCATCTGCAAATAGAGAAAAAAGGTATGTATTATACTTATAGTGATTTTGGTAAGGATGACAAGGAAGAAAATATAAAAAGTGTTTCAGGTGCATCTGAGCAGGAAGTACGGGAAGCTGTGAAAAAATTAAAGGTACAGATTCCAAAGGATGCCGTATTTTCGGAAAAAGAAAACAGATATATATTTGCAATATCAGAACCAATGGGACAAAAGAAATGGAAAATGGGTGACATCTATGTGGAGTATTATGAGGATGGCACGATAAGAGAACTAGACAATAATGTGATTACTTATAAAAAAGTTGGTACAGAGAAAATAAAATCTATGAATGAAATCAAAGCAGATTTGCAGGCTGGCAAATTCCAAATCGGCGCATCTTATGGATATGAAAATAAAGAACTACAGAAAGGTATGAAAAAACTGGAAGTAAAAGAATTATATCTTACCTATGAGATGGATAGCAAAGGATATTATCGACCACTTTATACCGTTGTCGCGGATTGCGGAACAAAGGAATTGCTTACCTTCCAGATGCCAGCGGGGAAGAAGTAGTCTTTTGATTCTTAAATAAGTAGATAGAGTGTTAGGTTATGAAGCGCTTTTGCGTAGGTATAAAATTTTAGTTTGTTACTTGTGTGAATAAAAGGTGTAGGATACACTACCATGTATCCTACACCTTTTATTGTCTTATTTTATGGTTGGTCAAAAACTTAGAAAATAACAGTTATAAAGAGGTTCTGTAATAGAACTCTTTAAATTTTTTGTCACCATGTCAAACTGTATTTGAATTTGCTTTTCCTAATATTTATGATGTTTTAGATTGTATGCATTGCAGAAAAAAACAAAAATTGACAGAATAATATGATTATTCGTTTGAAATATGTTAGAATAAATGTATATAGTTTCTGCTTCTATATTACTGGCGATTTAATGTTATATAAAGGAAGGATGACTTTTGTGAAAATAAAAAAGAGGGTAATAGCAAAGTATATTTGGAGAAATCAAAATAAATATGTTAGTATTGGAATTGCACTATCTGTTATGATGATTTTTTCATTGATACAGATTGGGGAAAGTATTTCATTACAATATAGGACAATGTTGACAACTAGCTATAGCTATGATGTTGCTTTGAAGAACTTATCTGAATCTGAGGAAAAGAAAGTGGTGACATATCTTGAAAATCAAAAAGATATGGAAAATTATGGTTATGAAAGAGATATATTATGGGTAGATATACCAAAGCATAAAGAATACGAATATAGTTTTTTATCTGTGTACAAAGAAGGGCATTCTTTTCCAGCATGGAGTATTGATATAACGGAGGGAAAAACACCTAAAAAGGCGTATGAAATCGTTTTGGATCAAGAAGTTGCCCAAGTGTTAGGGGTATCAGTCGGAGATTGTATCAAACTGCCTATTCATGAAAGCCAGAAATTGTTGGAGTGTACAGTAGTTGGAATGTATGCATCGGCAGATTTACCAGATGAGATGTCGGACTGTACCTGGATTTTGGTTTCTAATCTTACAAAAGATGCTTTAGAAAAAGATGGTATTAAATTAGAAATGAATACAACTGCGATGACTGCAACTATAGCAAAAGAAGATTATGTCGAGGAAAAAGTTGAGAAACTTGCCAGTGAGTTACGTACGGTACTTAATCCTCATTATGATGACTGGTTGCAGAGGGAAGTGCAGGGACAGAAAGTTACGGGAAATGAAGGAAAACAATACGAAGATCTACAAGAGCGTGTATGTGTAAATCTTCAAAAAAAAGATATAATAGAAAATGCGAAAATTGGACATGAACAGTTTTTGTGGATTGCAGTTTTGGCATTAGTTGTTGCAATATCTATGATTTTATTGATTTATAATAACATTAGTCTAATGACCAAAAAGAGAATGCGGGAATATAGTATATTACGTTGTATAGGAATGGACCATAAGTATCTGAGAAAGCTTTTATGGATTGAGATTGGATGTTATGCTGGAATTGGAATTCCGTTTGGAATTATATTGGGAAATGTATTGAATGCGATAGTGGCAAAAAGGATTATATCCTACATTTCTGGAAATGATATTGGTGTAATACAATCACCTTATAGTTATTTTATTGCTATTGGAATTAGTATTGTTGCCATTGTCATTGCTAATCTTCAGATGTTGTTCAAAATTAAGGATATGACACCAATTGAAGGTATGAACTATCCAGAGGGGTCTTTCTTTAAAAAGAAAGTGACAAAAAGGGCGACAAAAAGAAAGAAACTTATAAATTTTCTGGTTAAAAGAAATATTGAACGCAATTTTGGAAAATCTATGATTGTTGTTGTATCATTAACATGCTGTATGACATTGCTTTTAGTCATCGTATATTTTGGGACTGCAATGAGAAACTTTTTGATGAGTGAAGATTGTTATAAACAAAAAATATCTGATTTTGAAACTTATATTGAAGCGGAAAGTGTTGCATATAACAATCCAGAAGCTAAAAATTCTGAGTATGTTTATCCAGAAAATATAGAAAAGGATGTGGAAATTTCAGGTATACGTCAATGTTACCGCTTCAATGATTTTAGTTATACTGTTGAAGATGGGAAAAAAGGAGATTACATAAAATGGAGTGGAAATATAGTATTATTTGATGATGCAATGCTGCAAAAACTTAAAGAAGATTATGCAGAGTTACAACAATTGGATTTATCAAAAGAAATTTTGATTTATGTATCTTTAGATGATTATCAGTTGAAAAATTTGAAAAATGGTAAACAGGCTGAAAATAACTGCTATATTGACAAAAAACAAGAAGTTATACTTAATATTGCCGCAGTAGATAATTATGAAGATGAATTTTTAGAAAAAATGAAATTAAGTGCACGGCTAAAGGGGCTTAATTTAAAGGATAAAAAGTGGGCGCAATCGCAAAATAGTTATTTTATTGCAAATGAGAAATTGATAAAGCGGTTATATGGCACTGTAGGTTATAATCACATTTTGTTTTCAACAATAAAGGATAAGAACATAAAACAAAGGATTAAAGATATCTATGTGAAAAATGTGAATGGGGCAGTTTTTAATAATTATAAGTTGGGAAGTGAGGAAGATCAAAGACTCCTGAAAGGGGTTATTTGTTTATTAGTATATTTAGTAGTATCAATGTCGTTGGCAGGCTTTTCAAATATGAGTAATACTATGAAAGCAAATCTAATGACAAGAAGAAGAGAAAACGGAATAATGCGAGCATTAGGAATGACCAAAAAAATGGAGAAAAGAATGATTATAAAAGAAAATCTCCGACTGGTTACATATGCATTAATTGCTAGCTTTATTTTGGGTTTTATTATTAATACAGTAATTATTTTGGTGTTCATGGGAGAATTTACATTTTATTGGTATGTGTATATTGTTTTGGCAATTTTATTTTTTGTTATGAGTACCTGTGTGCTGGAGTTGACGTTGCAGCATCAGTATCAACACAGTATAATTGAAAATTTAATCAGAGACGAATGATACGAAAAAACATATCTGGAAAGGAGTCGAATAAATTGTTAATTGAAATAAAGAATGCATATAAGACATATGATAATGGAGAGGTTAAAAACCAAGTGTTGAAGAATTTATCATTACAGATAGAACAGGGGGAATTTATTGCTATTCTAGGACCTAGTGGTTCTGGCAAAAGCACACTTTTAAATATGATAGGTGGATTAGATCAGTTAGACAGTGGAGAAATCATTATTGATGGAAACTCTATTCAAAAAGAAAAGGATGACAAGTTGTCTCAGTACAGAAGAAAAAAAATTGGATTTATTTTTCAGGCATTTAATTTAATTCCTGTTCTGTCTGTATATGAAAATATTGTGATGCCGACCGTTTTAGATGATAGTGAGATTGATGAAGATTATATTAAAGATATTATTGAACAAATAGGAATGACCGAATTTTGCAATCAATTTCCCTCAAAATTATCTGGTGGACAGCAGCAAAGAGTTGCAATAGCAAGAGCACTGGCAAATAAACCCAAGATTGTTCTTGCTGATGAACCTACAGGAAATTTAGATACCAAAACAGGAAATGATGTAATGAAGTTACTTAGAGATGGAATAAAAAAATATGGTCAAACATTAATCTTAATTACTCATAATGAAGAAATTGCAAAGATGGCTGATCGTATCGTCTGTTTAAAAAATGGTGTTGTTGAAAATTGGGAAGGATAGAAATATGTGAAAACGTTGAGCCATTTATATATGAGTAGAGTACATAGTTGGGGAGTGGAGAGTATGGATAAAAATAAATGGGATATAGAACAACCTATAGAAAAACAACAATACGGTGCAGTGAATGCAGCTAATATTGACGGAGGTAGTTCTTCATCAATGTATTATAACGGACAGTATGAGATGACGAGCGTTACATTATATTATTCAACATCTTCATGGAAACTGCCGACAGCTTTTGTTGTTAAGTAGGAGGGCATATGACAGACAAGAAAGTCAAAATCAGGAAAAAAAGCAAATTCTGGCTGGGATACGGCATATATATGGGAGTTCTTCTTGTATTGGTCATGGTGCTCATAATATATGTGTGGAACACAATGAAGAAATATGAGAAGGCGCAGCCGGCATATGTGGTTGAAGACCTTATCAAGAACCTTGAATCAGGTGATGTATCATCCGTAAAGACGGATGGAGGCAGCAAATTTGAGCCGGAAGCAGGTCTTCCGGATACGTTTGCCGATGAGGTTAAGGGCAAGGAACTTACTTATAAAGTTAAATCGTCTTCAACATATAAGATGGTATACGAAATCATGGATGATAAGAAAGAAGTATGTGAAGCAGTTATAACGGCTGACAATGAGCGTAAAATAATGGGCATACTTTCCATTTCCGACTGGAAAGTGGCATCGGTGAGCGCAGAAGCTGCCTCGGGTGCTGTTAATGTAAAAATAACAGTTCCGTCAATTTACAAAGTAACGGTAAACGGAATCGAACTCGGAAGTGATGAGCAGGTGGGTGAGCCTGTTGACATGGAAGGCATGAAATATGTAGCGGAATATGTTGAAGTTCCAAAGACAGTCACTTATGAGGTTAAGGGGCTTGTCAGCAATCCGGATATCCGGGTTGCGGATGCGTCGGGAAATAACATTGATGTTTCCTCGTACACGGATTATTCGAATATTAATGTAGGATATGTTACGACACAGATTCCTGCCGAATTATCGGATTATGCGGTTACGGCAGCAAAGGCATACTCTAATTTCTTCTCGCGCGACCTTGCAGGATGCGGAGAAAGTACTGCATGCCTTCAGATATATTTTCCACAGGGATCATATTACATTGATCTTGCGGAACAGTACAGACAGGGTGATATGTGGATGTACAGCAGGCATAATACACCTGAATTTAACAATGTATCGGTAGAAGATTATACACCTTACAGTGATGTATGTTTTTCGTGCAGGGTTATTTTTGACAAGTCAATGTATCTTACGGCTACCGGGGATACAAGGACGGAACATAATGACCAGACGTATTATTTTGTTAATGTTGAC
>ENA-OPNI01000492-OPNI01000492.1-human-gut-metagenome-genome-assembly--contig:-NODE-492-length-13495-cov-3.097321_pt1 | contig 13495 bp, 12 predicted proteins | sample MGYA00241538_ERZ501773 | MGnify/ENA primary metagenome ERZ501773 (study PRJEB25962, sample SAMEA2042556) | human gut metagenome | biome: human gut; feature: human-associated habitat; material: faeces...
GTCTTTAACTGTCGTTCTATATTTATCGCATACAAAAAAGCGCTATTTAAGCGTGCTGTGCTGTGCTGTGCTGTGCTGTGCTGTGCTGTGCTGTGCTGTGCTTAAGCTTTTTCCTTTCTGCATCCTTTGTCAATCCCTTTCGCAAAAAATTTACGAATTAAGTGTAGCACACCAAATGGTGAATGACAATTGTTAAAAACGTAGATTCTATATGACAGGTTTACTCAAAATGCATTTCATCCATATCCCAGTTTTCATAGAATTTTTTATTTTCATCCCTGAATCTTTCAAATAAAATAATATACGTTTCAACAATCTTCTGGAATACATTTTCCGCCAAAGATCCATCATAATCATGTGCAAGCTGATTCCTTATTTTCAACATCTCAAGCCAGCGATCATCATCTATCAAGCGGTTCGTAAATGCTGTTTGTAAAACTTCCCGTGGTGAACCAAGTGCAAAATTCGTAATTTCAAGTTTCTTCACCAGAATATCTTTCATTACTTTCCATGAAATATCAAACGTAAGATTGAAGTTCTGAATCGTTCCCTCCAGTACGAAATCCTGTTCTGGATCTGCATTTTGACTTTTTATCAGATTGTTCAGACAATTACAAAATGTACGATATCTGTTAATAAATTTGTTTTCCATATAAATCTATATCCTCCAATAATTGCTTGTTCCTTATTGAGTCATAATCAAATATGTCTATCTTCCGAAGCGTTTCTACATCCTCCATATCCCGTTCCAATTTCAGTATATCCGAACATCCATACACAACAAAATCAATATCACTATACTCCGTTGCTGTTCCTGTGGCAAAAGAGCCAAACAATTTTAAGTGCTCTATATTATTTTTTTTGCATATTTCTGTTACTTTTTCAATAATCCGTTCAACCGGCATTACATTCATATCATTCTCTCCAAACCATGGCATTGCATGCAAGCGATTTTTCATCATTATATCATGCATGTAACAAAGTAGGAAATAAAAAATGGATATATCCACCTTATTATGGCAGATATATCCATCTTTTTTGTATTTAATCCGGCTTTTTTAGATTGCTTTAACCTTTACATTCTTGCTTAGTCCACACTTACGGAAAAGCTTCTTATATTCACTAAGCTTGCTCTTTGGTACTTTGACTGTTGTCTTTGAGGTGATGCCGGCAAAGGCTTTCTTGCTCAGCGTTTTGGATGTAAGCTCTGTGGATTTGATTGTCAGCGTCTTTAAGTTTTTAATACCTGTAAATGCACTTGAACCAATTTCGATAACTGATTCCTCAAGAGTAATGTTCTCTACCTTTGCATTTGCAAATGCGTGGGAACCAATACTTTTCAGGTTCTTATTAAACAGACCTATCACAACACTTCGTCCATTATAATCAACGACTATATTCTGATGTGCATATGGTTCAATTGCTGTTATTGTATATTTTTTATTCCCATATGTGACACCCATCTCTCCAAATTGGATTGCATCCGGAGAATTAAGGCTTTGACCCAACGGTCCTCTCTGATATACTAAGGCTGCTGTCCGGTTTCCGGCTTTTGTACTTGTAACACGGTGTACACTAACAGTTTCTTCACCATAACAACCAATATAATCTCCAACCTTTACGGTTTTTGGATCTTTGTATGTAACCTTTAAATTCTTGTTACCGTCAACGCGACACAATGCTCCGTTGTTTCTGGCATTCAGCTTTGTAAACTTATTACCCGTACAGGATAAGTACACAAGCCGTTTATTATTTTTAATGTTCAGTTTTGTCAGTTTATTATTGGAACAGTCCAAATATATTAACTTGGTGTTCTTACTGACATCCAGCTTCGTCAGCTTATTTTTGGAACAATTCAAAACCGCTAACTCGGTAAATACTCCAATACCCGTCAGGTTTTTGCATTTATAATATTTCGTTTTCCCATAAACGTTCTTAGAACTAATATATAATCTTATCTCAGTTACCTTCTTGATCTCTGACTTTGACAATACACCATCTTTGTTCAGGTCAATGTTCTTAGAAATATACTTCCGAAATTCTGCATCCGGGAAATTCGTTGAATTGATCTTCACATCCCCCTGTGCTGCATCAACTTTCCGCATACCCGGATTTCCCAATAACAGTGGTACTGCTACTAATGCTGCCAGTCCTCCGGCGATCAGCAGACGTTTTAATTTTGTCTGCAATGCCAATTTGTTCATTTGTTTCTTGTTTTTCATTTTGTCTGCATTGATTCTATTTGTCGATTGTCCATCCTTTGTCTCTACCTGTTTTTCCACAATCTTGGAATTATTTTTTTCTTCCTGTCGATTGGAATACTTTTCTGTCTGTATTGTCTTTTGTCCAGGTAACCACTTATTTGCAACGTTCATAATACTATACGGTGTATTTATGGTTGGCCCACTCCATCCTATCGTTCCCTGCAAAACCATTCCCGGAAGGGGCAGTAATAATCGAATAGCCACCAAAAGCCACAATGCATACAAAAAGCATTTTCCAACCCGATGAAAAAAAATCTTGCGAATGAGCAAAATGACAAGTATCAATACACTTGATGATACAACTACACTATACATCCGCTTCTCCCCCATTCAGTATTTTGCGTAATTCATCCAGTTCATTGCTGCTAATTTTCTCCTGTTGTACCATTGTCGTCAACATCAACCCCAAACTTCCTTTGTAAACACGATCCAAAAAATCTTCTGTCTCCTGCACACATGCCTCGTTTTTATCCACAAGCGGATAGTATTGTTTTGCCCTGCCAACTGTATGATAGGACACAGCACCTTTTGCCTCCATCCGCTTGAGCATCATAATAATAACGTGTCTGTCCCAATCCGTAATCCCTTCAAAATGCTGCACCATCTGTGCAATGGTCATCGGATTTTTATCCCATAACAAATCCATAACACGCCATTCCGCATTGGATAAACTAACCTTTGCATTTTCTTTCATAACCATCCTCCTTTTTTTGTAAACATTTGTTTACTATTTGTTGTTTGTATGGTAACATATGTTTACCATTTGTGTCAAGGAATTTTTGCTGTTAGTGTATAATTTTTATTGGCAAAAATAAAAGGAAGTGGCAAAAACCACTTCCCAATCATACAGTTTTTCTTTATGATATTAATTGTCTAAAAAAACACGTAAAGGAGACTGTATGATGGAATCAATTTTACAAGAGAAAAGAATAAGTTTCAAGGAGTTTGAGAAAAAAATTTATCAGTTTGTCTGTGGCTTAGGTCAGGAAATTGCCAGGACAATGCTGGAAAACTACGATGATCATCTGGCGAAAACCCGTGACAGGAGGGAATATCGGGATAAAGGGAAACGGACCACAACGGTAAAAACACTGTTTGGTGAGGTGACGTATGAACGTCGTGTATATCAGACGAAAACAGAGGAAGGAGAAAGAGCATATATATACCTTCTCGATTCGGAAATGCAGATGGAAAAGATAGGTCTCATTTCTACAAATTTAGCAGAACAGATCCTGCAGACAGTAACGGAAGCACCATACCGAAGCACGGCTGAGATCATAACAAACACCTGCGGACAATCGATCAGTCATGGCGGTGTATGGGAAATGGTACAAAAATTGGGAGAAAAAATATCTAAAGAAGAAGCACACGCAGTAAAAGAAATGAATGCAGATCAGGCAAAGGGAACAAAAGAAATCCCCGTTCTGTTTGAAGAAATGGACGGAGTGTGGCTGAACATGCAGGGAAAAGCCCATGAAAAAGCCAAAAAACACGAAATGAAGGTATTTACTATGTATGAAGGATGGGAGGAGGATCCGACAAATAAAAGAAGTAAGCTGGTAGGAAAAACAGTAATGGCAGGAATGGAAAACAGTAAGGAATTTCATGAGAAACGTGAAGCATTGATTGAAAAAACATACAATGCGGATGAAATACAGCAAAGAATACTTAATGGAGATGGGGGAAGCTGGATCAAAGAAACGTATGACCCGGATGCAATCTTTCAGTTGGACCGGTATCATATCTATCAGGAAATACTGAGAAAGATCGCAGACAAAAAAGCGCAGAAGGATATACGTGAACTGTTTGAGGAAGAAAAGATAGAAGATATGTTGGAATACATAGAAATGTATGCAACAAGCACAGAGAGTCCCAACAAAACAGATAAGACAAGTAAAAAAGCAAGAGAACTGTACAAGTATTTAAGTAATAACAAGGCAGGATTATTGCCTTACCAAAAAAGAGGGATTGAAATACCACATGCGCCCAAAGGAATGAAATATAAAAATATGGGAGTGCAGGAAAACCAAAACTGTACCATCATCACACTTCGGATGAAACACAGAAGGATGAGATGGTCTGTTTGTGGTGCAAACAACATGGCGAAACTATTATACAGACGCGAAAATGATGAACTCATTGAGACAATAGAGCGATATACGGATGGTTTTGTGATGACTATGGAAATGCAGAAAGTAGTGAAGAATTTAACAGCCGCAAAGGCACCAAAACGAGACGGAAAAGGTTCCGGATACATAGATGTAATCAATCATCCGGTGCCATTGTATGGAGCAATGATGACGGCATCCAGAAAAGCATTTAAGCGATGGTTGCAGTAAAATTTGAACAAAGAGTGAGCTTCCCTCACAAAAAGGAAAAGCAGTTGGAGGGGGAGTTTCCTGAAAAAACTGTTTGAAACCGTCGGTACTTCACATTGAACACTTGGCGAAGTCTTTTTGAGCCTAGTGAGAAAGCGCACCCCTGTGGTAGGCGAGGTGTTTTCGAGCCTAGTACCGTTACGGTTGAAACCAAGCGGGAGCGTGTTTTGGAAGGAAGATGCCCATTCAACTGCATATTCAAAAAATGGAGAGGGAAGCGGATGTTATAAAGAAAAATGAAAAAAGTGCCAATGATTACTTGACACAAACAATTATCATCCAAACCTTGCATTAAATTGTGCTGACCTATATAATAGAATCAATAGAGATTTTGTACTTGCATATAAACTGAATACAACGAGGGGGGCATTAGATGAAGAAAAAAATTTTACCAATTATACTCATTCTGGCACTTTGTGTATTAGTGATTATTAGCTATCGTTCCAGACAGACGGTTTACAATGATGAGCATACAATTGGAAATTCCAGTGGAAACTTATTTAATGGTGGATTATTCTGTGAATATGACAAGCATATTTATTTTAGTAATCCGTCTGATGAGGGACGTTTATATGTTATGAACAGTGACTTGAGTAATTTAAAAAAACTTTCCACTGATACCGCAGATGGTATCAATGTAGCTGGAAAGTATATTATTTATGGTCGTCATAACCAAAACCAAAATCAGACAACGGAAAATGTATTTGAAACAAGTAAAACAGGATTATACCGTATGGATAAAACAGGCGGACATTTGAAAACTTTATTTGACTCCGTTGTTAATATGGTTGCACTTTATGGTAACACTGTTTATTTTCAACATAATACTGATACAGGCTTTGGAATAGGAAAAATTAACATTGACAAATCAAAAGAGGGGGAACTGTCAACAGAAGCAATCTATCCTTACACAATTCAGGATGGTTTTCTTTATTACACTGGTGTTTCAGACAATCACAATATTTATAAAATGGATTTAAACACCGGGGATAGCACTTCCATAGAAGAAGGAAATTTTGCCTATGTAACGGCATCCAATGATTTTTTATATTGTTTAGACTTAAATAACAATCACGTATTAACCCGCATGAAGCTGGATGGCTCAAATAAACTTGTATTAGTCAAAGAACCTACCAGCACCTACAATGTCACTCCCGATGGTATGTATCTTTACTATCAGGTAGATTTAGGCAATAACGGAGAAGGCAATGCAATTTACCGAAGAAATCTAAATTCGCAGGAAACTACTTTGTTAAAAAAAGGAACTTTTTCGAACATACACACAACAAGCAAATATACATTTTTTAAAGATTGTCAAAAGGATGATTATTATGTTGTAGAAAATACAGATACAGGTATGCCTGATACTTGGAATGCAGCAGCAGATTCATCCGATAAAAACTAACAAAAAGCAAAAGGCCGTCATTTATCGACGATCTTTTGCTTTTTTATTTTCTAAAAAGGTTTTTCAACCTCTATTTCTTCACGCTTCTTCCTTTTTTCCATATAAGAAAATACGGAATGTAAATAATACAAAGAACCAAATATTAAAACGGCATCATAATTTTTTTCTTCTTTCTGTACTATATCCAATGCTTTTTCTACATTTTCTCCAACTTCCACGCAAGGACAATATTGCAGTGCTACCTGTTGCAACTCCTGTGCAGACAAGGCTCTTGGATTATCTGGTGTAATCGTAATTATTTTCTCTGCATAAGGGCCTAGTAGCGCCATAATCTTTTGATATTCTTTATCTGCTAATATCCCTACCACAAACAACAATTGCTTTCCTTTTAGATACATAGAAATGGATTTTTTCAGACTTTTTGCTGCATCTACATTGTGTGCGCCATCCACAATGTAATACGGATGATTCCATATTACCTGAAATCTCCCATCCCATCTGGTTTCTTTTATTCCTCTATATATGTCCTCTCTGGAAATTTCATATCCTTTTGCTTGCAACCTTTCTATTGCTTCAATGGCAACAGCAGCATTCTTGGTCTGATTTTCTCCCAACAATGTAATTTGTAAGTTTTCATAGGTTTCATAAGAAAATGTGATTCCCTGCAAGCTATGCTTTTCCTCTCCAATTTTGCTAAAATCCGCTGAGACTATGCTTCCTTCCTGTTTTTCTGTGACCTGTCTTAAAATCGGAGTAGTTATATCAGACTCCTTATTTTCCTTTGCCAACCATCCATAATCATATGTAACTACGGTTCCTTGCGGTTTTATAATTCCGCTCTTTTCCTTTACAATTTTCTCCAATGTGTCTCCCAAAATATTCATATGATCCATACTGATAGAAGCAAACACCGTACATTCGCTATGGGATATTATATTGGTGGCATCTCTTCTTCCACCCATCCCCACTTCAAGTAAGACAAAATCACACTTTTGTTTCTTGAAATAGCAAAAACTAATACCAGTTTCCAACTCGAAGGCAGATGGCAATACATGATTTTCCTGTTCCATTTTGTCATATACTACTTTACTCTTTTGCACCAGTTCTACATAATCCTGTTCTGAAATGTAACGAACCACAGGTTTCCCATTCTCGCATTCCAACGTCTGTATCCGTTCCCTATACTCATAAATAGTTGGAGAAATATAACGTCCCACTCTATAACCTGCGGATGCCAATATATAAGCAATATAAGAACAAATAGAACCTTTTCCGTTTGTCCCTCCCACATGAATGATATGCAATCTATCCTGCGGGTTATTTAGACCATTCATAAGATGTGACATTGCTTCTAATCCCATCTCACCCGTCTTTTGATTTGCCTGTTCTACCCATGTTCTTGCCTGTTCAAAATCCATGATTTTTCCTTCCTCTCAAAACAGACGAAGCTGCTACATTATAAATAATGTAACAGCCCCTGCCTAATCTCACCTTGCAACAAAGGTTTCTTCCATCAAACAAAATCTTGATTAGAATTCCATCTTCTTTGCAAAATATTCTTTTAACTCTGTAATTGGAATACGCTCCTGCTCCATCGTATCTCTATCACGAACCGTAACTGCATGATCTTCTTCTGATTCGAAATCATATGTGATACAGAATGGAGTTCCAATCTCATCCTGTCTTCTATATCTCTTTCCAATATTTCCTCTGTCATCAAATTCACAGTTGTATTCTTTGCTCAATTCTGCATAAATCTTTTCTGCACCCTCATTTAATTTTTTAGACAATGGTAAAATACCAATCTTTACAGGTGCAATTGCAGGATGGAAGTGAAGTACTGTACGAGTATCTCCTCCTTCTAACTGCTCTTCATCATAAGCACTGCATAAAAAGGCTAATGTAACACGATCTGCTCCCAGTGAAGGCTCAATTACATATGGAATATACTTTTCTTTCTTTTCATCATCAAAATAATCCATTGGTTCCCCAGAAGTATTTTGATGCTGTGTCAAATCGTAATCCGTACGGTCTGCCACTCCCCATAATTCACCCCAACCAAATGGGAATAAAAATTCAATATCCGTGGTAGCTTTACTGTAGAAGCAAAGTTCTTCCGGCTGATGGTCTCTAGCGCGAATCTCATCATCCTTAATACCAAGATTTGATAACCATGCCAAGCAAAATTCTTTCCAATAGTGGAACCATTCTAAATCTGTTCCTGGTTCACAGAAGAATTCCAATTCCATCTGTTCAAACTCTCTTGTACGGAATGTAAAGTTACCTGGTGTAATTTCGTTACGGAAAGACTTACCAATCTGTCCAATACCAAATGGAATTTTCTTTCTTGAAGTTCTTTGTACATTTTTGAAGTTTACAAAAATACCCTGTGCTGTCTCTGGTCTTAAATATACGGTATTCTTTGCATCTTCCGTTACACCCTGAAATGTCTTAAACATAAGGTTGAATTGACGAATTTCTGTAAAGTTATGTTTTCCACAAGATGGACAACAAATTTCTTTTTCTTTAATGTAATTTTCCATCTCTTCTTTTGACCATGCATCTACACTGCCTTCTAATTCAATGTTATTTTCCTGCATATATTCTTCAATCATTTTATCTGCACGAAAACGTTCATGACATTCTTTACAATCCATCAAAGGATCTGAAAAACCACCCAAATGACCAGAAGCTACCCATGTCTGTGGATTCATTAAAATCGCGCAATCTACACCCACATTATATGGATTTTCCTGAATGAATTTTTTCCACCATGCACGTTTAATGTTATTCTTTAACTCTACTCCAAGATTACCATAATCCCAAGTATTTGCCAAACCACCATAGATTTCAGAACCTGGATATACAAAACCTCTTGCCTTTGCCAATGCTACGATTTTTTCCATCGTTTTTTCCATCTTACTACCAACCTTTCTATATGTATCTTATTGATAAACAATAACTGCCCTTTTCTTTCCTGTCGTCTGAATCAGGTTATCTCCTGTCAGATTTGCTTCCGAATAATATTTGATTGTACCCTCTAGCTGGATACTCAATGCCTCTTCCACAATTAAAAACTTCAATTCTTTATTTTTCAACACGGTTTCTTTATCCACCTTCGTGTCTTTTTCAGCATCTACAAACGTATCTGGCAACACCAGATTATCTTCCACTTCTTCGGCAGGAATTACCTGAAATTCCTCCCCCTGAAATGCTTTATAGGTATCCACACTATCGAAGGTAAGCAAGACCTTTGCAATTTTATTATTTACGGAAAAGCTATCCATCGATACTTCGCCACTATCCTTTGTTTCCTCATACTCTGCTATTGTTTGTTTTATGTATGCTTTCAACTCTGACTTTGAATAATAATCTTTGTCAAACTTTTCTACATTAACCAGTTCAATCTTACCATTTTTTCCAAGATACATCGTATCCTGCTCCACGGTATCCATCTTTAAATGACTAGAACCTCCACAGCCAGACAGTGCTAACAATCCGATCAAACACATCGTACATGCGACTTTTCTTCCCATCTCTTTGTATCCCTTCTCTCTGTACAATAGTTTCATTGTACTATTTCACCTTTTATTTTTCAAGCCTTTTTTACTTGCCAGACACTTCCTTCTCAAAGGAAAACACTAAGGTTTCTAACATCTCCAGCGAGTGAAACTCTCCGTGTGCATAGCAAGCCATATACTGTGCCGCCACTTGTTGCAATTCTTTCAATGCTTCTGTTTCCAATAAAAAGGTATATAACTTTTCCACCTTACTACTGACAATATACTGTAATGTGTAAACTATTGTAGGAGAAATCACCAGCACATCTGATGCCTGTCCCACACATTCCTTACAAAGCATACCTCCTGCCCTGCTGGAAAATCCGCCTAAAAACACCTGATGCAAATCTGCCTGTTTTCTCCTACATTTTACACATTCAAATACTTGAGGCATCTCTCCGTTAAAGCATAGCGCTTTTATCTCAAATATACTTCTTACTAATTCATCGGGTATTTTAGCAAAATTCAGTGCCAAAAAGGACTGATATAATAATTTCAACAATCCAGTTGCCTCTATATTTTCATAACTCAGATACGCTGCAACCTCACAAAAATAGGATGCATAAGAGATTTTAACTAAGTCTCCCTTAATTTCTTCAAAGTAATTATCAATTTCCGCATGATTCACTGTATATGAACTACGCCCCTGATAAAGTGTAAATGTTCCGAAAGCAAAAGGCTGACTGGATGCCATCAATGCACTGTTTGTCCTTCTTGCTCCCTTTGCAAATGCAGAAATCTTTCCTCGCTCTTTGGTAAGAATAACCAGTCGTTTATCATATTCCCCAATCGGCATCGCTGACAACACCATCCCTGTCACCGTTTCCAGATTCATTTTGCACTACTCCTTCACTGTCCACTGCGCCGCCTTTTGCCTGCACATAATCTAAATAGTCTGTCACAAAACCTGTTTCTTCAAATTTCTTCCAATATTCGTTCCTCATTTTTGTCGTTCCTTTCTTAAGCGCGGGATTCCCGTTTACTCTCACTTAGAAAAAGTTCCTCTTACTTAGCTTCTCCCATTCTATCGTACTTATGCAGAAAGTCCCTTTCCAAAATGCCCCAATCTTTCCTAATTTCCCTTCTTTTATAACTATTCTTTTTCTTTATACAACGCACCGGCATCAATAATCTGTATCTCTATATCCATAATTTTTCAATAAGAAATCACTATCACGCCAGTCCTTTTTCACTTTTACCCATAACTGTAAATTCACTTGAATATCCAACAAACTTTCAATTTCCACACGGGCTTTAGAACCAATTTTTTTTAGCATTGCACCTTTTTTTCCAATAATAATTCCCTTGTGTGAATCTCTCTCGCAGATAATGGTAGCATCAATATCCATGATATTTCCCTTTTTACGCTCTTTCATGCTCTCTACCGATACTGCGATTCCATGTGGAATTTCATCACTAAGCAATCGTAATGCTTTTTCACGAATCAACTCAGCCACAATCTGTCGTTCTGGCTGATCCGTAATCGTATCCTCATCATAAAATTGTGGTCCTTCCTGCAAATAAGAAAACAGTGTTTCCACCAAATGCTCCGCATTCTCTCCTTTCAGTGCAGAAACTGGCACAATTTCAGAGAACTCAAAAATTTGACTATACGCTGCAATCACTGCCAGTAGTTCTTCTTTTTTTACTGTATCAATTTTATTGATTGCCAAAATAACTGGGGTAGATACTTTCTTTAATTGTTCCGCAATATGGCGTTCTCCTGCCCCAATAAAAGTGGTTGGCTCCACAAGCCACAAAACCACATCCACCTCTTTGAGGGTGCGTTCTGCCACATTTACCATATATTCTCCCAGTTTATTCTTTGCTTTGTGAATACCTGGTGTATCCAAAAATACAATTTGTCCTCTTTCATCTGTAAAAACCGTTTGTATACGATTTCTTGTAGTCTGCGGTTTACTTGATGTAATCGCAATTTTCTGCCCTATAATTTGATTCATCAGTGTAGATTTTCCTACATTTGGCCGACCTATCAGTGTTACAAAACCAGACTTAAATTTATTGTTCACAAGCTCCTCCTTTTCTTTCGTCACGAACAAACAACTCATGCACTTACTATAACAGACTTGTAATGTGATCAAACAATTCTTCGTTTTCTTCTATCTTCTTTTCATTTCCAATTACGCATAAATTTCCCTGTTCCACAAATACTTTTATAATTGGTGCTAACGCACGAATATCCTCCTGGGTTACTTCCAAAACCTGATTACGGGTCGTTTGCAAATATTCTTCTGTCATACCATTCATATACGCATTAAACGAACGTGTTCCTATAGCAGATGGTGTCAAAGGGGTATCCAAGTTACTAATTGCCCCGATCATATATTTTGTCATATCTCTGTCGCTCACTTCAAAATTTTCGACATACTCATATGCCTTTTCATAGATAGCATTCGTTTCTTTCAAACCTGGATCTCGATAAGATACAAAATAAGCATTTCCTGTAACCGCAAAACCGCACATGCATCCATACGCTCCACCTTTTACGCGCACATTATTCCACAGATAATCATATCCCATTATTACTTTAAGTACCTGCAATGCCCCATGATAGGATAGTCCTGCATCAAAAAAGTTTCCACTTCTAGCTACATACTGCACCTGTCCTGCATACTTAAATCCTTCCTGCTTTCCATGTGCCAGCATAGAAATATCTGCTTCTGGTTTACTTTGTGTACGTTTTTCTTCTACCGCAGACAAAAACTCAGGCATAGCTTCCACAAAAGCCTTATATCCATCTTCATCTGCAGTTACACTCATCAACATATTTTCTTTATTAACCGCATAAAGTAAAATCTGTTTAAATATTTCCTTAACCTGTTTAGACTTCTTGGCAAAATTTTTCTCTAAATCACATAAGAAATTATAATAGGCAATTCCTTCCATTTCATCATTTAATTTCGCCAATTCAGAAAAATAACTCATGGAACGAGTCAGTGCTGCACTATGACCACTTCCGTTTAATTTCATCTGCAATCTTGATTTTGCTTCTACAATAATTTCCAATAAACGCTTGTCATCCGAAAAGTCCGTTGTAAATACCATCTCTTTAAGAAGAGACATAGCCTTCTTAATATTTTCATACAATACCTTTGTACGAAGTTCGAAAGTAAGTTTATACGCATCCTTTTTACCAACCTGACTATAGGTGTTGGTATCTGCAAGCAATCCACCTGTATAGATATTGGTTTCATTACTAAATTCTAAATAGGTGTGTGCCTCCGTATTCATATATCCTAAAGCAGTAGTTAGAAGAGAAAGATATGGTGCTAACTTTGTCAACTCCGAAATATCAAAAACAAACTTTATATATGCAATTCCATTTGTATACACATCTTGGAATATAATCTTTTGTCCTTCTGCTTCTCTCTCCTGACTAATTAACGGACGAACTTCCTTTTTCATATCTTCTCTTGTAAGCATTGGAATTGACTCTAATTCTTCCTGTGTAGATGGTTCTTCCTGATATGCTTTCAACGCCTTGGTATCTTTTACAAGCTGTTCTAACTGCTCCTGTGATAATGATGCTTTATATTTAGCAAGCTCTTCTGCTACCAATGCATCTTTTTTAGCCGTAAGTCCTTCCTCTGGTTTTACAATAACTATGGTACTATGGGCGTTATGCAGCAAATACTTTTCAATCAATTTTTCAAAATATCCACTCTTAATCTGTTGCTTCAAAAAGGCAAATGTATCATTTGCTAATATATGCGTAAAGATTTCTGTATCACTATACAACCAGCTATCAAACATCTGCAATCCGTACATCAATCCCTTTGGATAGGAACCAAAATCAGCTTCTCTATACTTAAATTCAAAATAAGTAATCGCTGCCAATAATGCCTGTTCATCTAACCCTTCCTTGAC
>ENA-OPNI01000498-OPNI01000498.1-human-gut-metagenome-genome-assembly--contig:-NODE-498-length-13323-cov-3.470606_pt1 | contig 13323 bp, 3 predicted proteins | sample MGYA00241538_ERZ501773 | MGnify/ENA primary metagenome ERZ501773 (study PRJEB25962, sample SAMEA2042556) | human gut metagenome | biome: human gut; feature: human-associated habitat; material: faeces...
GGCCAATAACTTCCATTCTTACTTCCACCATCTAAATTATAACTTATTTTATATGTATTTGCTTTCCATACAGCATATAATGTTCTATTTTGACCAGCATTTCTATCAGCCATTGTATCTCCAGCCTCCCAGGTCGCTGATGTAGCCGAAGATGAAGTAGACCATCCTAAAAAAGTATAGCCTGTTCTACTTGGTTTTGTCGTTGGTATATAAGCACCAATTCCCGCATACACAGTTTTTGATGATGGAGCGCCAGACCCTCCATTTGCATTAAATGATAACGTATACTTTTTTCTATAAATTACATAAACCGTCCCTGACCAACTTGCTTGTCTTTTACAGGCAGTTCTTGCATCACTTTCAGAATTATAAACAGTTCCATTATAAAAATATCTTACTGAAATATTTGTTGAACGATTTGCATTATTGCTTGTGCTTGTAGACACACCAAAACAACGGGCCGTTGATGAAGCATTATTATATGGATCGACTACCATATATCTATAATATGGTCCTCCTATCCCCATAAAAGGTCCACCCCAATTATAATATGCATAAGCAACATTTGTTAATGATCCATCTCCTTTAGTCCCTGAATATCCATTTGCTCCTTTCCAATCAAGTGTATGACCATTTGCTCCCCAATTACCAGTTCCTCCTCCCTCTGTTCTCCAATAAATATGAAATCTTGATGCAGTTGTTGCATAAGATGTCTTTGTCGAGTATGTTACGTCTGAAGATGAAGTTCTATAGGCGGTTTTTACTGTAATCTCAAAATAAGCAGCATCTGATTCTTGAGTTTGTTCTTCATTATTAATGGGAGAAACTAAAAAGAATATACCTACAAAAAGAACTATTGCAGATATTATAGGAAAAACAAATAAATATAATTTATTTTTCATCATTTGTAGCCCCCTTTTAAATATGACAAGAATTCTATCTCTATTTTGTATTTTGATTATATCAAAATCCCCCCTCCCGAGTCAAGTAATGTGGACGTCAAAACAAGAAAATGTTTCAAAATTATTATGTATTATTTAATAAATATTTATCATAAATAAACAAAAAAGAGACTAATCAATGTCTCTTTTTTATTTTTATCTTATCTACAACTAAAATAATAACCATTATACATAGTGAAATTAAAATTGCAAAAAAATACCACCAGCCATAATTTATAGATATATAATAAATCGATATCATATTATTCTCACTTAAATTTTCATCTTCAACTAACCAAACATGATGAAATAAATCTTTGCTATCCAAAAACTCTATCTGACTATCAGAATGTAATCTATTTGATGGTGTAGCATAATTATATACATAACAAGGTCTGTAATTTTCACTTAAATATATTTCAAAAGATAAGTTTTTACTTGCTTCAATATATTTTTCTTTATATCTTTTCCCAATAAGAGTTGTTTCTTCTTCATTAATTTTTACTGCAGACGAAAATACAAATTTCCCTGTAGAAATATGCTTATTGTAAAAAAGTGAATTTTCTTTATTTAACTGATCTTTTGATGTATCTATATTATGATAATAATTCCATGCATTTGTTGAAGTAAAAATCACATCAAATCCGACACTATCAAAATTAGTATTATATAAAACATCAGTTAATATTACACCTTGATTTATCTTATATTCTTCTATAGGATTTTTAACATAATGAAGTGCATATCCAAATAAAAACTCATTACGTATAGTGTTTAACTGTTCTATAAGATTTGATTTAAAAGTAAAAATTTCTTCATCTGTAGTTATTTTTTCCAAACCTTTTGTATTTACACTAAAATCAAGCGATTGAACTATTGTTCCATCAGAATTAAATGATAAAGAAAGCATTATATAATCATTTAAAGAAAATGATGTTTGTTTGTTATTATCATCACTACATCCTACAAAAAAAGATAAAGAGAATATCAAAATTATGACAAGTATAAATCTTTTCATATTTATAAGATATTCTCTTTATTTTAATTAATAACCAAAACATCTATTTTGGCTGTTTATAATTTTTAAATTTATTGAATTTTTGCTGTGAATCCACCTTCTATAGATGTAATGATCAATTTATATCCTGTGCTTCCACAGTTTATTGATGTTTCTTTTAGTGCAACGGTATTTATTCCATCAACTCCAGAATCTGCTTTTGCATATAATGTTCCACGAATGGTTGGCAAAGAACCTGTGCAAGTAACAAAATAATTTATACCAGCAGTTTCTACTATATTATTAATTATACCTGATGTTATTTCATAAGCGATACCAGCACTATTAAGTTTTCCAAAATTTGTTCCTCTTGTAAATGAACCATTATTATAAACATATTCGATAGTCCCATAACTATTCGACATCGTAATTCCACTTACATAACCAGTAACACTAAATGAGCCAACACTTGATATAACAAAATTGCTATCATTTCCACAAACAGAAATTTTTCCTTGATTTGATAAGGTAATACCAGCCATAACAGCAATATTATTTTCAACCGTCAACTTAACAGACTTTGTTCCACTATTGAAACAATTAGATATAATTGCTGAAGATGTATTGAATAAAGCAATGCCACCATAGCCTAATTTTACTGCAAAATTTTGAGTCATTGTATAATCAAGTTCATCTCTATTTTTACAGTTTTGTATTGTTCCATAATTTAATGTAACTAATCCACCAATCAAAATATTATTGTTATTTTCATTTCCTGCAACATAAATTTCCATATCATTTAATATTACATTATCAATAGTTCCATAATTATACAATGCAAGTGGTGCAAAAGCGATTGTATTATTTGAAACCTTATTATAATTTATTTCATAATTAATAAGAAGATTTTTAACTTTCCCACCTTCGCCAATTTTATTAAATAATGATGAATATTTATTTACCGTCAATGAATTAAATCCTGGAATTATATTATTTGTATAACTTTCCATGTCATATATAGAATTGCTTATGAATGTTAATGTCTTTCCATTTCCGTCAAATTCTCCATAGAAAGTATCTATAATTCTTTGAGAAGTTTCTTCGTCATACAAATCACCATCTGAAATTGTCAAATCTGTTGTCAATCTAAAGTAAAATTTCTGACCTTCTTCATTTCTCTTACTAATATTTAAGAAATCTTCAAGATCACTTATTAAATAAGGAGAATTTTGTTCACCTGTTCCACCAGAGAATAACATCACATCTGCACTTCCTTCAAATGATAATGTATCACTGAAAAGATATATTTCGTTTCCTTCATCACTTAAATTTAACATTCTTGCTCTTAAAGTAAACTCTTGAACAGTTCCACTATTCTTTGGCATATAGTAATAATTATTTGTAAATCCTTGTTCTGTTATGCCATTAATTAATAAATTGGTCCAAAATTCATATTGTGCATTATTTTCATTTACCCAATTCCATTCAAATCGAACTTTCTCTTGATTCCATGATAATGATAAGTCTTCCACTGAAGTTTTATAAATATTAAAACTCAATGTATCGCTATATAATAACAATTTTTTATTTAATTGATCATTGCTTTGTCCATCTTGAACTTGAATTTTAATTATTTTATCAATCATATCGTCAGTAAACGCAAATTTATGTCCAGTTGAAGATGTCATTTCTGTTTTTTGTTCTTTTCCTTCTAAATCAACAATAGTTATGACTATCTTATAACAAGAATAATCGTTGTTAATACTATTTTGTTTGAAATACTCATCAAAATCAATGTATGTTTGTCCATTTTCTTCAAGTCCAATTTCATAATAAGAAGACTTAACATTTCCAAGTTTATAAACATTTTCAACTTTCAAAGGTTTTGAATTTAATTGATTTTTTCCACTGCCATCTTTACCAAAGATGTAAATATTAAGATTAAATGAACTAATATCGTTTAATTGCCCTTCGTCAGGTGTAAATCTAACAATTTTATAATTTTCATAACCTACATTTGAATCTTCTGCAAATTCAAAACTACCAGTTAATTTTATTGAATAATTTTTACCTGCTCTTTCATATTCTGCCATTATAGTAATTCTTTCGCTAGTTGCTTCCTGATTGCTTTGGTCGGTTGTATATAAATTCTTATCAATCATGAATTCCACCTTACCTTGAGAAATACCTTTATTATTATATAAAACAGGCGAAATTGTTCTCACAATATAATCATTTTTTGCACCCATTTTTGCTTGACTTCGAAGCACTTGGGCACCATCTTGATATTTTACAGTTTTGTTAAATGTATAATACTTGCCCTCAATAGACTTAACTGCATTATTATTTTCTTCATTTGTTTCAATTCCTACTAATGTAGTAACATTAATTTTATAATAGTCATATTGCTCACTTATATAAGACGATGCAAGAGTATTTGATATGCTATAATAAGTTTCTTCTTTTTGCTTATTATAATCAATTTCATTCAAATCTTTTTCATAATATATTACATCTATTTTATAAACAATTATGCCATTTTCACTAAATGTGTCATCAATTTCAACCTCTGACCAACTATAATTCCCACCTTCAACATTTGCTGATGTTACTGTTGGAAGCATTCTTGCATTAATGACATTTACTTCTGATGTAAGTATGGCTTTTTCTTTTCCCTCATTAAACACAAGCAAATGATCAGCAGATTGATCCCCATAAGAAAATTTATCTTCACTTAATGTAAACGAGCCTGAATTGCCATTAAAATATGCACTAAATGATGTCGCTGTAAGTTCTGATTTATAAATTGTCGTTCCATCTGCATTTGTTGAACCAACATAATAAGCACTACCATTATCATTTCTTGTCATTTCACTTATATAATAATAGCCTATATCATCACCATCATATCCTTCTGCCAAACTTATATCATTACCCATCATAAAACTAAGTGTAGACATATTGTTTGTATTTTGAGTGTTATATTTAATAATCAAATTATTATTTTCAGTTGTAAGTTCTGGCTCACTTAATTTATAAATATTTTTGATTGCATAAGTATCACTTTCAATATTCATCACATTTGTTGAAATTGAACCATTTATAGAAAGAATTATATAATCATACGCACCAGCATCTTTAAAGTTTAACAATGCTTGACCATCAATAAAACTTGTTTTAAATGAATCTTGACTTGCCCCTTGTAATTTATATCTTACAAGAACTTCATAATTTTTATCTAGATTTGCAATAATTGAAAATACTCCATTTTCAAATTTAATATTTTCTTGTGGTAAATCAAGATAATTTACATTAAATATCGCTGATTTACCATTTGTAGTATACCCTAATTCAGAAGGAAGATAAGCATATATATCGACTTGCATTAATTGATTTATTTTTACTAAATCATCCTGTTTTTCATTTAAAGAATATTTTAACGATGACATATTAATTTTAAACCCTGGAATATCTTCTCCATTATCAACATTAGTTATGAGAGGCAATTTCCCTTCAACTGCTTGTAAAACTTCATCATTGTAAGAAATTTCCCATTCATTTCCATTAAATGAAATCATAAGTGTAAACAATAACTGTTTATTCCCAGCATTATCAATCCTGAATGTCATCTTATATTTTTGTGCAATCATTTTACTAATAAGCGTTGGACTGCCATCAGAGCCAATTTCTTCAACATTATAAGTTGAAACTGGTTTTACATTAATTGTATATTGAGATTTACCTTCAATATTCTCATTTTGTAGCGTCATTTGTGGCGCATAAGATAAATACATTTTATATGATTCTGAGGCATCTGATGAGATATTTACGCCTGATCCTGAATGAACTACGCTTATATAATATTCTCCTGAAGGTATTTCTCTTCCCAAGTCATCAAATAGAATTTGGTCATCTCCAATTCCTTTATTTGAACTTGATAATGCAGTAACAAATTTATTGAAAGTATTAAATTCTGCACTGCTATCTGTAATTGCTTCTGCATAGTTTCCTAACAATTTAACATAAGACATCTTTTCATAAACATTTTTGTGAGTATTAGGATCAACAGATACCAAATAATCAATTTCAAAATCAGGGAATAACTTAATAGCATCAATACCAGATATCTTGTAAATGGTATTTGTCGCAGCCCCTCCATTAATTAATGTTAATTGAAGACTTACTCTTGTTTCTGAATTTAAAATAGTGTCTAGTCTAAAATTGATTGGTTCAAAATATTCTTTCCCATCTTTCACCATCGTATTATACAATTTATCAACATCTTCTACATCATTTCCTTTCTCTACCCAATTACTTTGAGAAGTATAAGTATTAAAAAATGTAATAATATCTTGCATAAATTGTGAATTTCTCATCTTTTCTTCATTAAATGTAATTTTACCATTTTTTACTTCAACACTAATTGGTGCATTGTATTTTCTTATTGTAAATGAACGTGTTGAAGAATTTGAACAAATAACATTACTATTATTTGAAACTGCAATAATTGAAATATTGTAACTTTCACCTGGGACTAAACCTATATTAGACAAATCAATAAAATTTTTATAAGACATTATTTGAAATTCTTTATTCTCAATACTGTCTTCAATAATAAATTTTACATAATATGCTGTAGGACTTTTAGCATATTCTTCATTTTCATCTTGTTGAATCCATTCCCAAGATAAAACATTATTTGAAACATCAAAACTATCGCCTGTTATGGCATTTAATTTATAAATATCAAATGTATAACTATTGTATTGATAATATACTTGACTTTCCTTTCCAACTCTTGAAATATTGAAAGTAACTTGTCCAAAACTTAAATCACTTAACAATTCACTGATAAGAATTCCATAACATTCTGTATAAGTTGCAGAACTTGAAGGGTCCTTTTCTCGAACGAACTCTTTAATAGTTCCGTCTTGGCTTTCTTTCCAATATCCAATAGTTTCCTCTGCTGTGAAATATTTTAAATAACTTTCTTCATAACCTTTGATATAAGCCCTAAATCCAACTGTATTATCATTATTTCCCTTTGCAAATATAATATAATCATTCACTATACTTGCTTCTCTTTTCATAACAGGATTTGAATCTATAGCATAATTAAATGTTACATTAACCCAGTCAGCATCAATTGAACCTGCCTTTCTAACCGTAAAATCAAAAGATAAACTTTCTGCCTGCATTGACAAAATATCTTTAAATAAATCAATAATATCAATCATTGCAACATAAAATTGGTTTGAACTTCCTTCAACTTGCATTGGAACAAATTCTCTTATAACTTCATTATTAGATGTTTTAAACTTTGCTGTAAAAACAAGATTTGAAAAATCATCTATAATCAATGTTAAGACAATATTTCCTGAATCATTTATTTGAATATTGTCAATTCCTTCAAGTTTATAACCATTTATAACAAATTCTTCTTTTGATGGTGCTTTTTCCATATCATTATCAAAAGCAATCACTTTTACAGTATAAGAACCTAGTTTCCCTACCAAAAAGTTTTCTGTCATTAGATTTATTGTTTTGCTAAAATCATCTTCACCCAAAATAAATGATTTTTCTATTGTTCTATCTTCTATTGATATTTGAATTAAATAAGAACAATTTTGTTCATCTTCAATAGTCAAAATACCTGAATCAGATATTGTCGCAAGATTTACATTTTGTAATCTTTCAACACTTATTGATTTTGTTTCTGAATTTATTGACCCTGTTCTTAAAACTGTTAATGATATATCATTTATACCACTTTTTATTATTTCTTTATTTAATTTTAAAATATATTCTCCATCAGATAAAGACAATTTATAATTTTCATGTTCATCACCATTTTTTAAAATAAGTGATAAAGGTTCACCATCTTGATAATTAATAACAACTTTAAAATTGATATTGTCAAGACTTGACCAAAGATCTTTCCATTTTAATATAACTGAAGAGTTTAATTTTTGATTTAAAACAGTTTGTTCAGTAATATTATCTTCTATAGTCTTTGATATATTGTCAATTTCATCAAGTTTTTCAACATTTATTACTTGTCCAATATGTTGTCCATAATACCCTTTTGCTTGACCATCTTTCAGAGTTAATACATAATCAGAATTAATTGATGCAATAACTTGCAACTGAACTTCTTCTGAAAGTTTTGCACCTATTTTGGTTTCTATATCTTGAATTGAATAAGAGCGATCAGTTAAATTTATATAATACTCTTGCTCTTTATTTACTATTTTTATTGTATAAATCAAAGGATCTATATCTGTTCCAATAAAATCAGAAGCAATTGTGTTCCAACTTAAAGTATCATCAGATAAGGTAACTTGAAATACATTATCTTCAAGATTAACTAAAGTAAAACTTGTAACATCAGAATTGATATAATAATTTGCATTTCCTGTATTTTTGTAAATAACTTGAAAATTAAAATCATTAACACCTGAAAAATCTGCAATATTGAAACTTGCTACATTACCACCCGGAGTAAAAGTAACATTATCTGCACTCCCATTTACTTGAATTTCACTTATATTTCCTGTATCACTAAGAAGAGATAGCGAAATAATCCAATCCCCATCAACATTAGCAACATTAATTGATGAAACTGGCTGTAATTTTTTAATATTTATTGAATTTGAATTATCAGAATCTAGGAAAGATTTATTATAACTCTTTACATAAACTATTTTTGATGTAAGCCAATCAATATCCCCAAGTTCTTCAAGTGAAATTGATGTTGAAGTGTAACTTTCAACCATTTTAGTATCATCAACATAAATATCATAAGTTGTATTATCTGAAACATTATTCCAACTCAAAATATGTGTAGAACTATCAAATTTAATTTCTGGTGCATCAAGTTTTTTAAGGTCAAGTTTATTTTGTCCTTGAATTGTTGTTCCATTTGCCGAAGGTAGATAATAAATATTTTCAATCATTTTATTTGTATGTGAAGATATTTCTACTTGCAAATATTCAGACATTTTGTATGCGTTCTTAAAGTTCTCATCACTTTCTAGTAATTGATTTATTTTTTCTTGTAAATCAAAAGTCAATGAATTATCATCTGTAAAAAATCTTGTATAATAATCACTATTTACAGAATTAACTGTTGTCAGTGTAATAAAATAATTTTCAACCTTTCCATTTTCATTATTGGCAAATGTTAAAACACCATCTGAATATGATATTGAAGTAGGACTGCTTACTCTCTTAAAATTAATTTCATTCAATTGGCTATCTAAATAATAATGATTATTTTCACTATTTTTAACAGCAATATACTGCAAAGATATTTTAAATTCTGTATCATAAGTAGAATAATCAATCATATCTATTCTGGTTTGATTATCCAAGTTTACAACTTCATTTTCTAGTTTTATAACAGGATAATCAGCATTCTCAATCATATTTACTTGCAAATATTCATGTTCTTTCTTTAAATTATTATTTTCATTATAATCTTCAATAACTTCAAAAGTTGGAACTGCTAATTTTGTAATTGTAAGTTCAAATTCATCCGAAGGTGTATGTAAAAATTTATCATACATTGTTCCACTATGAGCAATAACCTTAATTTGATAATCTTTTGGATTTTCAAATGTTTCTTCAAATTTATCATAAACAGCAAATTCGGGATGACTATCACCAAACAAAACGGCACCATCTTTTTCACCATTTATGTATATATCATACCCGCCACCATATTCAACTGATTCTATTATAAGTTTATACGTTCCATTATCATTTTCAAATCTTACATTTGGAGTCTCAATTTTCTGTGTAACTATAAAATTAGCAGTAAAATAATTCTCTTTATTATAATAATTTGAGTCCAGATAATTATTATTATCTATGGATTTTGAAACGATTCTAATAACATAATAACCAAATTCCAAAATTTCGTTTATTTTGCCTTCAGTCGTTTCGCCACTAGCAACCGGCTTTGCATTAGGTTCAATTACATAATCTTTTTCTGTCTTATAAATTTCATAAACATATAAGGCATTTTGTTCTAAAATATTCCACTTATAACTTCCATTTTCTTGTTCTTCGCTTGAAACTTCACTTACAATAGGAAGAATACCAAGTTCTTTTACAATTTCTTGTTTTACTGCTGTATCTATATTTTCTTCATTTCGTCTTCCAGCAACCACCTTAATAATATATTTATCATCTTCAGGGACAAAAGAACTTAAATCATTTAATATTATTGAAAGTTTTTCTCCATTGTCAACCACTTGATATTTATTGTTATCGACAATCTTATCATTAATGTATAATGAATAATAATTTGCATTTTCAATTTTATCAACGACTATTGTTGAAAGTTTTTCTTCAGTATTTAAACTATGTGTAATATCTGTAAATTCATCTAAAATATAAAATTCAAATATATAAGAATCTGAATTTATAACATACGATGTTGATAATTCACCATCTGAAAAAGGTTTAACCTCTCCTTCTTCTTCGGTAGGCAATGCTGTTATAGTAAAATTATATTGACCTACAGACAAATCACTTAAATCAATAATTGTTTCAAGTCCCTCGTCAGTATTATAAATCTCGCTTTTATTTCCCCATTCAATTCTATAATTTTTAATGTATTCATCTTCACTAAATTTCAAAGTAGCATTTTTATCCCCAAATGTTATTTCAATCTTTGGTATAGATAACTTTGCAACTAACAAAGTATCTAAAATTTCACCATTTAAGAACAATCCTTGTTCAGACTTACCGCCAATTGTCATTAAAGAAAAATTATATAATCCACTCTCTTTTCCTTTGAGATATTGTGAAAAATCATCATCAACTGAAAAATCAGTATATTCATCTGTAGAATCATTAACACTAAAAGTCCTTAATCGATAGCCTAATGCATTGTCAACTTTTAACCAATCAACAAACCCATTACCATCAGTATAATTATATTTTAAAGATGATGATTGAAGTTTATTTAAACTAAATACTGTTTTTGTTGAAATCAATAGATCTTGATTATCTTTACTAATTACACTTATATTAATCTCATCATTTGCTTTAAATACAGAATAATCATACTCAAAATAATTTTGATTTAGATTTTCAAATAATTTAATTCCATTTATGTAAACATCATATGAAGCATTCACTTTTTCTTCCCAAGAAATAGTTGCTTTTCCCTCTCCAAACGTTTCACTATTTTCAATAGTTATATTTTCAAGGACTCCCATTACTCCATAATTGACAACAACTTGAGCACTATAAACAGAATCATCAATATACTTATTTGAACTTAATGCTTTAACTTTTACATAATATGAACCAATCTTATCAAAAGTGAAATAGTTTACATCAGTTTTTGCAAAAGTATATTCTATTCTATTAGGATCACTATTTTCTTCTATTAAAGAATATGCAATCTCATATCCTGAAGCATAAACTTCTCGCCCATCTACAACAACAAAAGATTTATCCCAAGAATAAACACCTTCACTATTTAATATAAAATTCTTTGGCATTGACTGTTTATACTTTACATTTACTTTTACACTTGCAAGAACTCTATTTTGATAATTTGCGAATATATATGCCTCACCTGATATGACACCAATAAAAGTCCCATCTTCTTGTTTTTTTAATATATCTTCATTTGATGAAGTTAAGTTAACATCGTTTTTTTCAATACCAGAAACTTCAAGATAATCATAAAAATTTATTGTTTCGTCAATTGAAACAATATATTCTTCATCTTTAAATTCCCCAGTTATGCTTGGAGTGCTATTACAAGCCGTAAAGCAAAAAATAGAAACAATTGCCAAAGCAAAAATAGCAAATATATTTTTCTTCATCAAAACCTCTACCTTTAGTATTTTCATAATAACACTTTTTTAATCTTTAAAGCAAATGTTTTGACGAATTTTAGAACTTTATATATAGATATTAATATTATTAATATTTATTAAATACAATAAAATTAATAAAATAAAATAATAATTATAAATTTATTTTATTTTTTACTAATTAAACAATAATATAAAAATTTCACAAACCAATGACTTGTGCGATATTTATATTTGGGTGTATAATCTAGCTATTACAATAGTGAGGAGAGATAAAATGAAAAAGTATTTTATTTTATTATTAAGTATTCTAGTGCTATGCGTAGGACAAGCTGTCTTTGCTACGGACACAAAGGAATACATAGAATATTCGTCTGGTGAGAAAGATGATGGTTCGATATATTTAGACTCGTATGAAGATTATTTAAAAGCGCTTGGAAATGTTGATGAGCAAGAAGTGTACAAGGAGCAATATTTATCAGATTTAGCGAATGCAGTTCTTAATTATGATTTAACAGAAAGACCAGCTGTTGTAAAAGCTAGAGTGCTTAATGTTGAAGGTAAGAAAGAATATTATTCGTATGATAGCTATGGCTTGTCTAAAATATCATATCAGCCGGTTAATGTTCAAGTGCTAGAAGGAAAGCACAAAGGTGAAACATATGATATCTCATATATCTTGACAGCAGACAGCTACGAGAATTTGAAGATAAAAGAATTAAAGGCGAATCAAAAAATAAATATAATAATAAGTGAATCTGGCGATGAATCCTATGCATACGTGACAACAGTAGATTCAGCCGTGAATAGAGTAGCATTAACAGTTGCATTAATTATTATTGCTGTGTTACTGATGATTGTATATCTAGGTAAGCAAGGTATGAAAATCATCCCACAAATGATATTGCTAGCAGACATGGTAATGCTTATACTAGTGCCAGAGCTATTTGCGGGAAGAAGCTTATTATGGCTAACAATAGTTACATCAATTTTGTATATCATAGTTGAATCGGTAATTAAAGTAGGGCTAAATTCAAAAACAGTCGCAGCAATATTTTCAACAATCGTTGTTACTCTATCATTGACAGTTGTATTAGTTGGTGTTTCAAATATGGCAAACTTCTCAGGCATAACATATGAAGTGCTAAATATGTTGGAAAGTTTCCCAAAAGGAACAATAGACTTTTATATGCTTTATATATCTAGCTTTATTTTACTATGCATGATTGTAACATCAAATATATCATGCATGGCAATTAACACAAACGGAGATAAAAAAGCGATAAAAGAAAACATAGCAGAAAAATTACCACTATTTATCGGAATACTATTTGTATCAATAATACCAAAATACTTGTATTTGTTTATATCTAAATACACATATGACGAAATAATAAACTCAGAAATGCTACTTACGGATGTGTACAAAATAACATTTTTAATAATAGCAATGGTAGTAACCGTGCAAATTACAGAATACGCAAAGAAGTTGTTTGTTGACGAAAAATAAAAATAAGGACGTAGAAAAATTTAATCTTTCTATGTC
>ENA-OPNI01000502-OPNI01000502.1-human-gut-metagenome-genome-assembly--contig:-NODE-502-length-13272-cov-2.313536_pt1 | contig 13272 bp, 13 predicted proteins | sample MGYA00241538_ERZ501773 | MGnify/ENA primary metagenome ERZ501773 (study PRJEB25962, sample SAMEA2042556) | human gut metagenome | biome: human gut; feature: human-associated habitat; material: faeces...
GACCAAATTGAACACCAACACCTTCAGTTAATGATGTAGGATACTTAGTAGTTTCACCACTTAATTCTAAAACTTCACCAATTTTAACATCACATGCCCATGATCCACCTTTGAACACTAATATACTATTAGTTTCATCACTAATGATAAAACTACGAGCATTGATTGCAACTACTGTTCCTTTTACAGTATAACTTCCATCTTCTGAAGCTAATATATCAGAAATCTTCTTTGTTTCTGGATCTGGTTCAACTACTGAACCACCACCAACTTCTTTAACTTCTGTAGAAACAATGTTTAAGAAATTAACAGATGTACTACCAGTTCCATAAACTATATATCCGTATACTTCTACATTTTTGCCATCTAATGCTTTTAATTCTTCACTATTAGTAGGATATGCTAAACTACCTTTAATCTTAGTACCATCAATAACTAGATTATAATAAACCTTACCATCACCTTTATCAGAAACACTCAATTTACCAGTAAGTTTCACATATTCAGGTTTAATAATTTTTTCCTTAGCATAATTTTCAACGTCTGCAGCTTTTAATTCTTTTGCAGCTGGATAAGTATATGTTCCAGTGCTAACTCTTTTATAAACTGCATCTTGACCAAATTGAACACCAACACCTTCAGTTAATGATGTAGGATACTTAGTAGTTTCGCCTCTTAGTTCTAAGACTTCACCAATTTCTACATCACATGCCCATGATCCACCTTTGAATACTAATATGCCATTAGTTCCATCACTAATGATAAAACTACGAGCATTGATTGCAACTACTGTTCCTTTAATCTTATAAGTTCCAGTTTCACCTTCTAAAATGTCTTTAATTCCTCCAGTAGGAGCAATCTTTAAATCTTTTGATAGATCAGCTTTTTCTTTTTCATGTTGCATATGTGCAGTTAAAGTAACACTAATAACTTCGCCAGTAGTGTTAAAAATCTTTCCATCATTAGACAATACATCAGTATTTGATGATTCCCATACAATTGTTAAACTACCTATTGATGTAGGCAATTTTAAATCACTTGTAACATTGTCAACATCGACATCTTCAAAAATCTTATTAAAGCGTAATTCGAAATCAAACTCTGTTGAATTGTCACAACCAACGAAAGCAAATAACATAAAAAACGCAATAATTAAAGCAAAAAATTTTTTCATGAATAATTCTCCTTATATTTATTTATTTGTATCTGTATTATTGATTTCATCTAAACTCGAATATGTTGTCTTACAATTTGGATATCTATCACAAGCATAGAATAGTTTTCCTTTACTACGCCCTTTTTTAGATATTCTTTCCACAATATGCCCTTCATGACACAAAGGACATATTATGCCTGTGTCTTTTACCACTTCTGGTTCTTTTTTCTTGATGAAATGGCAATTAGGATATCCCGAACAAGCAATAAACTCTCCGAAACGTCCATTTCTCTTTACTAGTGGCTTACCACACTCAGGGCATGTTTCCTCAAGCAAAACAGGATAAATCTTCTCCATTTTCTCATCGGCATTTTTAACTAAAGGCATGAAATCATCATAAAATTTTCTAATTTCATTATGCCAATCCATATTGCCTTCAGCAATCTTATCTAAGTCATCTTCCATTGAAGCAGTATATTTAACATTTATAATTGTATTGAAATATTCATTTAATCTATCACTAGTAAGCATTCCTTGTTCAGTTGGCACTAGTGCTTTGCTTTGTATTTTTACATATAATCTATTTTTTAATGTTTCCACAGTTTGAGCATATGTAGAAGGTCTACCAATGCCTAATTCTTTCATTTTATTAATGATTCTACCTTCACTATATCTAGTAGGTGGATTTGTGAATTTTTGTTCACTTGATATATTTGTTTTAGTAAGTTCTTCACCTATTTCCATTTCTGGAAGATTTTTTGTATCTTCGTCATCTGGATCATGATATATACATAAATAACCATCAAATTTGATTCTTTCACCTGTAGCTTCAAAAATATAACCATTATTATCTATTTTTATTTTTTCATCCTCAATAATAGCAGGTGACATTAATGATGCTAAAGCTTTAGTATATATTAAATTATATAGTTTAAACTCATCATTTGTTAAGTATTTCTTTATTGATTCTGGTGTATAATCTAACTTAGAAGGTCTAATCGCCTCATGTGCATCTTGAACATTTTTATCTTTTGAAGATGCTTGAACATAGCCCTTATAATAATTATCCCCATATGTAGAAATAATTTTATCTTTAGCACTATTAATAAACTCATTAGATAAACGAACCGAGTCAGTACGCATATAAGTTATTAAACCTACACGTTCACTAGCTAATTCCACACCTTCGTATAATGTTTGTGCAACCATCATAGTTTTCTTTGCATTGAATCCTAGTTTACTATATGATTCCTGTAATAATGAAGATGTTGTGAAAGGAGGTTTTGGAGATTTAACACGATCCTTGTTATTAATCTCTTTAACTATAAATCTATCACTTAGGTTTGTTAATACTTCATTAGTTTCAGCTTCGTTAGTAAGTTTAATCTTTTCATCTTTATAACTTACTAGTTTAGCTCTAATTTTTCTATTTTTCTTTGTGAAATCAAGAAATATATCCCAGTATTCTTCAGGAACAAACTTTTGAATTTCTCTTTCACGATCAACGATAAGTTTTAATACTACGCTTTGTACACGTCCAGCAGACTTCGAACCAATCTTTCTTTGTAAAAGTTTAGACAAACTAAAACCAATAATTCTATCGAGAATACGTCGTGACTCTTGAGAATGAACTAGATTTATATCTATTTCTCTTCCGTTTTCAAGAGATTTTAAAACAGCTCCCTTTGTAACTTCATTAAAAACGATTCTTTCAAATGGTTTTTGTGATAAACCTAAAACTTCATATAAATGCCAACTAATTGCTTCTCCCTCACGGTCAGGATCGGTTGCCAAATATACATAATCAGCTTTTTTAACTAAACTTTTTAATTCTCTTATTACAGGAAGTTTATCCTGCAACAATTTATACATAGGTTGAAAATTATTTTCGATGTCTACACCAAAACCTCCGTAACCTCTTGTTGTTAAATCGCGAATATGACCTTTGCATGATGTAACAACAAATTCATTACCCAAATACTTTTCTACGGTTTTTGATTTTGCCGGGCTTTCCATAATAACTAATTTCGTACCCATAATTTTATCAATTCCTTTTCTCATTCAATTATAACATTAAGATTTTAACTATGCAAGCAAAATTTACAATTTGTCTAACATATACCATTAATTTCTATTTTGTTACAACTGCTAAAAGAACTAAATCCTCCTCATAAATATTTTTAATTGAGTGATTACGTCCTTTTTTGCATATCGATATCATACCCTCTTCGATAACACTTTCTTTGCCATCGATGATAATAATACCTTTATTCTTTAGAACATAAATCATCTCTTCATCCTCTTCATGAGTATGAATACCTATACTTGATCCCATTGGAATTGTTATTTTAGCATACATTTTCATTGCATCTAAAACGGGAGTAACTTTTTGAAGAAATATGCTACCTTCGCCTCCACGCATATTATCTATTTTAACTTTTTCGAAATCATTAATATTTTTAATCATACTTGTTCCTTTCAATTACTTAATATCAATACTTGTAAAGTAAGTATTCGTTGTGGTGTTACCATTAGTTTCATGCATATTTATTTGACAATATGCAGCAACTATACCTTGCTTTTTATCTATTTTTTCATCAGAAACTGATATATAATTTCCATTTTTAAATTCATAATGATATAATCCCAAATAAGGATATACATTTCCATCGTTACCTTTCACAAATATTTGCATATCAATGTGTCCAGTTTTTGCTGATGGAATACTTGCATTTACTTTATATCGTTCATAGTTTTCATCAGAATTACTTTCTTTTGTCATATATATTTCAAAAGGATTTGTATCACTATAATCTTTTTTATTATCAAAAAATAAAATATCTTCGCTTAAACTGAATTCTTTATCATAAGCAATTCCTTCATTTGCATCTTCATCAAAGATTTCATAAGAATATTTTACTCTAAGCATTATCTTATCGACTATACTTTTCAAATCATAATATGGCATAAAATTTTGTCCATACTTTCTAAGTGCTCCATCGATATTATCAAAAATATGATAATCGCATAAAAACTCACCATTAGCTAGATAATAATCAAATTGATAATATTTATATAATCTATTAGTACGATTACCTTTTTCAAAATTCATATATAATGTCATAGAATATAATAAATCTTGATTTAAAAGTTTATTCTTTATAACTATATAAGGACTGACATCTTCACATTCTAGTAAATGAGTTCCATTTACTCTCTGAAAGTTTTCAATTTCTTCAGGTTTCTTAGGAGTATAGCCTTTTTCTTTACACGATATTCCTAGAAAGCATACAACCATCATGATTAAAATTAAATATTTTTTCATATATACCTCTTTTATAAATATTTCTTTACAGGAGCAAATGATTTTCTATGAATAGGGCAAACTCCATATTTTTCTAATAACTCTAAGTGCCTTTTAGTAACATACCCTTTATGCTTTTTAAATTCATATTGAGGATAAATTTTATCTAAATCTTCCATTATTCTATCTCTCGTTACTTTGGCAAGAATTGAAGCAGCAGCAATAGAGCCACTTTTTTGGTCTCCTTTAATTAAACTCAAAACCGGGATATCGACATCTAAATTCATACAATCAGTTAACACATAATCAGTCATCTTCATGCGTTCTACGCATCTAGTCATCGCTAGTTTGCTAGCTTCATAGACATTTAATCTATCAACATCCTCAACAGAAATAACCTCAATTTCATAATATAAAGCATCTTTCTTTATAATATCAAATAATTCATCTCGTTTTTTAGGTGTTAGTTTTTTAGAGTCATATAAATAATCTAATTTATAACCAACTGGAAGGATAACACCACTAGCAACTAGTGGACCTGCCATAGGTCCTCTTCCTGCTTCATCGCATCCGCAAATGTACTTGTAGCCTTGTTTATTTAATTCTTCTTCGTACTTATATATATCTTGTATCATATTTTATCTAAAGTAATTTTTCCTATTCTAGCGTTTTTGAAATCGTTCAAAATGATATCATATCCTTTCTCATACTCATCTTTTTTATTACCTCTTTTTTGAAGAACTTCTTCGATTATTCTAACTGTATCTTGGTTCATTGATACATTATACCTTTTTTCAAATAGATCTGGATAATTCTCTTTAAGAAAATCTATTAAGTAAAAAGTTAGATCTTCTTTAGGTAGTATTTCATCTTTGATTGCTCCCGTAAGTGCTAAGTGAATACCTATTTTTTTATCATCAAACTTTGGCCATAAAACTCCTGGAGTATCTAAAAGTTCAAGATTTTGGTTTAAGCGAATCCATTGCTGAGCCTTCGTAACACCTGGCATATTGCCAACATTAGCCACTTTTTTTCCAGCTAATTTGTTAATTAAAGTTGATTTGCCAACATTAGGTATACCAACAATAATTGCTCTAATGGGACGCATTTTCATTCCTCTTTTTAAATCTCTTTCAATCTTTTCTTTTAAGATTTCCTTCGCAAGAGTTTCAATTTTTTTTACATTTAGTCCAGAAATAGAATCTATGGAAATAGCCTTTTTACCTTGATTAAGAAAATACTTTTCCCATTTTTTAGTCATATTATTATCAGCCATGTCAGATTTTGTTAATATCATTAGCTGAGGTTTATTTTTTAGTATCTCCATAGCCATAGGGTTTTGTGAAGAAATAGGTATTCTAGCATCAACCAAAACTAAAGCTATATCAACGACTTTTAATTTCTCCTCGATTTCTCTTCTGGCTTTGGCCATATGACCTGGAAACCATTGAATATTCATTTTTATTCCTCCAAATCTTGTTCGTCTAAACTAAGTATTTTTTTCCAATCAAACAAAGAATTAACTTGATATTTTATACAACCAACTATATGCTTTTTTTGGAAAAGACCTAAACGGCGACTATCTAAGCTTTCATCACGGTTATCTCCCATCACGAAATAATAACCTTTTTCGATTACATAATTATTTTTACTTTCGTCATATGTTAAACCTTCTCCAATAAAGTTATCTAAATTAAAGTTTATTTTATATCCGCATTTCACATAATAGTTATCATTAACTACTATATATAATTCATTCTCATATTCATTTATTGCTTTTTCTTCAATTTTTAATGTATCATATTCCGAAGCTATTAGTCTTTTAATCAATAGATCTCCTGTATTCAAATTATTGATCTGGATGTATCCACAATCTAAACATTTTAATCTATCAGATTTATATTTCTTAAGATTTGTGGAAGAACATCTATGACAATGCTTAGACGTTTTCCCAAATTCATTATATTCTGGATTTGTATCCTCATCATAATATAAAACAATAACATCACGATTTTTTACATTTGAAGTACTACGACCTATTATAACATCACCATTATAAAAAGTTTTTTCCATAGAAGGTCCATCTACTTCAGCTCTAAAGAAACCAAAAGCAAAAAATGCTTGAATTAAACAACATGCGATAATAAAAAGAGTAAAGAAATCACTAATTTCAAAAGCTACCTTACAAATCTTTTTGTTTCTATACTCATTTTCATATTTTAGAAAAGGAAATGTAAAGATAAGAGATATCATTGCCAAAAATGATAGGATAAAATAAGCATAAGTTATCACATTATTTATCCCTAATTTTACATTTAGAAGAATAAAGAGAACAGCTGTTGATACAACACAACAGACTGTTTTCTTTATAATAATTTCATTTAAATCACATTTATTTTTTTCTTTTTTCATATTATTCATATCTGCTTTGAAGAATACTTTCTAATTCTTCAATATCATTAATAATTACATCTCGAGCTTTACCAGGTATATTTTGATTAGATACTATACCTAAGTCTGCTAAACCGATAATAACTTTATTGGCTCTGTTAAAACCTATTCCATAAGTGGTTGTGATTTGATTTGCTGAACATTTTCTATTACGGAAAACAAATCTTGCAATTTCCTCAAACATTGGATCATCAAAAACATCACTTCCGTTTGAACTATCAGTTTGTTCAACTTGTTTACGAATATCATCATGTGTAAACATATATTCTGTTTTGAAATTTGAATCAATAAAATATTGAGATAAGCGATCTAATTCTTTAGAACTTACATATGCTCCTTGAATACGTATATCGTTATTGCCTTTATTTAAAAGCATATCGCCCTTACCTAATAATTTTTCAGCACCACTATGGTCAAGAATTGTTTGCGAATCCACATAACTCTTAACTTTTAAAGCTATTCTACAAGAAATATTATTCTTTATTGTTCCACTAATAACATCTGTTGAAGGACGTTGTGTAGCAATTATTAAATGAATTCCAATACTACGTGCTTTTTGTGTTAATCTTTGAACAGTTACTTCTAGAGAATCACTTGCTGTATTCATTAAATCAGCAAACTCGTCAATTATAACAACAATATAAGGCATTATATTTAAACCATTCTCACGAGCATATTCATTATAATCTGCTATAGTACGTTTACGATTAGCTTTTAAGAAATCATAACGTCTATCCATTTCATCAACACACCATTTAAGTGTAGCTGTAGCAAGTTTTGGGTCATCTATAATTGGAGTAGCTAAATGTGGAATATCTTCGAAATATGTAAACTCATTTCTCTTAGGGTCAACAAGGATAATTTTAACTTCCTCTGGTGTGGCTTTGTAAATAATGCTTAAAATCATAGAATACAAGCAAATTGTTTTACCAGATCCTGTTGTTCCGGCAACAATTCCATGAGGCATATCAGCTATATCAATATTAACTGGATCTCCGCTTATGTTTAATCCTAATACACAATCTAATGGTTTTCCACCATTTCTTGTTTTACTACCTTTTTTACGAATTCTTTCTAGATCCTCTGTTATCATATTGCCAAATAAGATTGTGTCAGTAGTTACATTAGGAACTTCTATACCTACTGTAGCTTTACCAGGAATTGGAGCTTCAATACGGATTTGTGTGCATTTTAAATCCATTTGTAAGTTTTTATTTATTGAACCAATTTTATTAACATTTACACCAGCATCAAGTTTAACTTCGAACTGTGTAACAGTAGGACCTTTTGTATAAGCTATAACTTTTCCACCGATTTTAAAATCTTCTAACTCTTTGTTAATAACACTAATTTGATAGTTAATCTCATTAATATTACTATTAGATGTTGTTCCATTACGATCCAAAAGTTCCAATGGTGGAAATACATAATCACTCTTTTTACGAGGGGATAAATTTGAAGGTTTTGGTGAAGGTTTTTCATAGTTCTTCACAACCTCGATAACATTTTCTTTTTTAACCTCAGGTTTATAAACATTATTAGGCTTATATTCATTTTCGGTTTTTTTAGTATCATCATCTACATGTGTAAAACGAGGTTCTGGGTAAACAGTAGTCTTACGCACTTCTTCATACTTTGGAGTTACAACTTTATCATCTGTAAAATCTTCGTATAAAGGATTTTTAATTTCTATCTCTTCATCATTATTTTTTTCTTCTTTAACGAAAGTTTTCTCTTCTCTAGAAGCTATTACTTTACTTTCTCTTTCCATTCTTTCTTGATAATCACGATAATATGTTCCGTATGTACGACGATTTCTCTCTAGTTCTTCTTCTTTATTAACTCCTTCACCTTTTAAATCAGCAAGGTTAGATTTTTTAATTCCACTATCACCTTCACGTCGATAATAAGAAGGTATTCTATCAGGATTATATTTCTCTTCTTTATTATCTTTAATATTATCTGGAGAAATTATTTTAAGATCATCTTTTTTTGTATCCAAGCCCTCATATTGTTTGCCACCATTTCCATATCTTACATGGGGATATACGACTTCATCCTTAGTTTTAGAGCCTCCATATGGCGAAACAAATTTGCTTTGGGGTTTCTTTTGTTCTGGTTCATCATCAATTCTTGCGATTACGAAATTTCTTTTTTTAGTCATTTTTTTCTTCTCCTATCATTTTTTCAATTTCTTTTATTGCCTTATTTGTTTCGATATCTTCTTCTTTAAAGGCTTTTTTACTATATATATTACTTGTTTCTACACCTATAACTTCTATAATTGTTGAAGAAATTTTATTAACAATCATATTATAGGGAATATCAAACATTAATTTTTTGACCCAATAAACTGGGTTTAAAAAATTCAAAGCCGTCCACAATCCTTTCGCAACAGGTTTAATCTTCATTTTTTCTGTAGCCTTGACTATCCTATTTTCATCATATTTCTTCTTCATATCAAGTAAATGAGCAATCGAAGAAATCTTCATTTTCTTTACTTTTGATAAAACTTTACCAGAAAAGATTTTTTCAATTCTTTTCATTATATAATAATCTAAACTTATAAGTTCTTCTATTGACAATTCAAATAAAGGATATTGAGAATTAGGATAATATGTTCTTGCAATATCATTAATTAAATCCCATGACATTGACTTAAGATCGGTTAACTTTTCACTAGTTTTCTTCGAAGAAACTTCTTCTTTATATTTGTTTTTACAATTTTCAATAATTATTCTTATTTCTTCATCGCTTATTTCATTTGTTTCGCTATCACTTATATTTTTGCTATCTTTTTTTATAGAAATAACAAAAACTAATAAGTATATCAAGAAGCATAAAGCAAATCCTATAACTATTCCTATAATAAAAGGGATAAAATCAACGAATGAAGCATTACCTAATTTATGAAAATATTCTTGCACGCTTTCTGTAAAACTTAGAATCATAATTACTCCTTTCCTCTTATTTATTTTACACTAAAATCAATAAAAAAACAAGTCATAAAGACTTCATTTTTCATTTAATCACACACTATTCAGTTTTTGTTATTTTCTGTAATTTTTTTATTTCCTTTTATAAAAGAATATGTTATTATATTATAAAAGAAAAGGATAAACATTATGAAAAAAGGATATTTAATTGCAATAGATTTAGATGGAACGCTCATTCAAGGATTTGATAATTACGATAAATTAAGCTTTGATCTACTAAAAAAACTAGCCAAAGATAATACAATAGTAATTGCTACGGGAAGACCATTTCGCTCTAGTAAATATTATTATGATATTTTAGGTTTAAACACACCTATAATTAATTACAATGGAGCTTTAGTTCATCATCCAAGTGATACAAATTTTGAAAAAAACATGATAACTGTACCAAAGGAAATAGTAATCAAGATATTAGAAGATAATAAAGATGTTATAACTAATATATTTTGTGAGATTGAAGATGAAATCTTCTTGTATAGAAAGGAAGATGAAATTAATCCTTATCTTCATTTAGATGGTGGTAATTTACACATCGGTAATTTTCGAGACATCTTAACTGGAGATCCTAATGGTGCAATAATTTTTTCAAAAAATGGAACTGAAGAAATTCTTGAAAAATATATTAATAAAACATATAACGGAAAGTTGAAAATTAGATTTTGGGAAGATGAAAAATATTGTGTAAGTGAGGTTTACAATCCTCTAACAACAAAAGGAAATGGTATAAAACAAATCATTAACTATTACAAAATTCCTTTTGAAAAGACCATAGCAATAGGCGATGGTCACAATGACATCGAATTATTCGAAAATGTTAACATTAGCGTAGCTATGGCAAATTCTCATAAGGATCTTTTAAAGAATGCCAAATATATAACCAAAAGCGTAAGTGAACACGGAGTATATTACTTTCTCAAAGATTTTTTTGAAATTAAAGAATAAAAGTCAACTAGTACTGTTAGTAGTACTAATTGACCTTTTTTATTTAACTTTCTTTTGCAACAGTTATTTTACCATCAACATTATTATATGTAACTAAATATGAATTATTGTTAGAATAATATTCAAATCCATTATATACACCAGATTTACTCAAAACATAAATATCACCATCTAGTCTTAATCCTAGTTCTTCGGTGCAATATTGTGTAAAGCTTCTTTCTGGTTCTAGTACTTGATAATAATCTTTTAGAGCGCCAGATGTTGGATTCTTAACTTTCACATATCTATTTTTTTCTTCATCTAACTTATAATATTGTTTTGAAGAATCAATACTTGTATCACTTGTCTTCGTTAGTGTTAAACCTTTGTTATAACCTAAGCGATCTTTTTCTACAAGCCATGATTGAAATGCTGTAACATAGGGTGTTACTTCTTGCTCAGCACTAGCTTTTTCAGCTTTATTAATATAACCAACTAAATTAGGTATTAAAATACCTGCTAATATGCCTATTATGGCAACAACGACAACTAATTCCACTAAAGTGAATCCTTTTTTATTTTTCATTAAAAGTCCTTTCTCTTTAGTAAATAACAAACCTAGTTTATTTTATCATAATATGTCTTACTATGCAAATTATATTATATAAATAAATAAATTATTTTTAGTCTTTTAATTTATTTTTTTCAAAACCTAGTAATGAGTTAAAACAACTTTTAATTTTTGTTTTATCTTTCACAAATAAACTATAAATTACGCTCTATGTCATAAATATCATAAAATGATATTTTTAAAGTGTTAAATTTTATATTTTTATTCACATAATCAATATTTGTAATTATTCCTTCAAATTCTTCGTAAGAATCATAATTATAATATACTACTTTTACATAATCGCCTTTATTTATACTCATCATTTTACCATTTAATTCTTCTAATTTTTCTTCAGATAATATTTTTTTATCACATGTAATTCTTTCTTTTTCTCTTAATTTTTCATTAATAGCATTTTGTAAATGATAACCAATATATCCCTGACTCATTGCTCCGCACTCAGCAAAAGGCATAAATGGAGCAACATTAAATTTGCTTGCATACTCAAATGCATTTGCAATCATTCCCACCTGGGGACCATTTCCATGAGTAACAATAACATCATTATCTTTAGCAATACTAACAATTATGTTGGCTGCTTTTTTTACAAGAAGTTTTTGTTCATCAGGAGTTTTTCCAAGAGCATTTCCTCCTAAAGCAATAACAATTTTACTCATATTAATTCCTTAATGTAGCATAAATTACAGCTTTAATTGTATGCATTCTATTTTCGGCTTCCTCAAAAACTCTTGAATGTGAACCATTAAATACCTCATCAGTAACTTCCATTTCCGGAACACCAAATTTTTCATTAATTTCTTTTGCCCATTGTTCCAAGTCAATTACATTAAACCAGGATACATCAGGAATTGCAGGAAGTCCTGCATCCAGCATTTCGTTGTATATGATGGTGCTTCGCTTAATGTTATAAAGGTGATCCATGCGAGGCGCATCCTCATACACAGAAAAATTCGGTGAAATGATTGCTTTCCATGAAAACTCCTTTAGCTGACGATAGACTTCCCTGCGGTTGTCCCAAAATCCCTCCAGCGTGCGATCCTTCACATAAAATTCCAAGACATTGTCTGTTTCATTTTCGATATTTAGTGCATCTTTAATGCCTTTTTTGCGATAAACCCGTGCAACATTTTCACCATTGCTTGTGAAAAAATTTGCTCCGTGAATACCAATCACATTAAATTTCATTTTTTCCGTTAATCTATCAGGAATAATCGGAATCATGTGCGGCAATTCTTTGGGCGTATTGGTTTGTAATGATATATTTCCGCCGCCGACATTTCGCAGGTGTGCAAAGGATGCGAAGCGATCCGGGCAAAGGCTGAAGCATCGATCACAGTCTTTTTTACAAAATGGTTTTTCACAAATAGAGCAGCCCTGGCAGAATGCAAGCATACTGCACTCGCTGCATTTTCGTTGACATACACTTTTACTCATTTTCTTTTTCCTAGACCTTAAACAAGTCAAATTCCTCTGCTGTAACTTCCATTGCCTTAATCAATGCCTCTTTGATTTCTGCATCAATTTCGACACGACGAAGCAAACTGATTTGCCTGCGTGCAGTTCGAAGCTGCTCAATTAAAAGCAGCACTTCTTTTTCATAAATCTTATTCATTTCGAATCTCCCGGTATTGTTTTATATATAAAAAGCGTCTTATTTTGACGCTATCTTTCGTTTTAAGCAATTTTTTCTTTGTTTTCGAGCAATTTATCGTTTTTAACATTTTCACTTCTTAAAACCGATTTTTTTGCCTTTTAGATTTTTTTATAATTCAAAATATTTACCTGACAGTTTTCCTCCTCATCCTCCCTC
>ENA-OPNI01000503-OPNI01000503.1-human-gut-metagenome-genome-assembly--contig:-NODE-503-length-13270-cov-1.530382_pt1 | contig 13270 bp, 6 predicted proteins | sample MGYA00241538_ERZ501773 | MGnify/ENA primary metagenome ERZ501773 (study PRJEB25962, sample SAMEA2042556) | human gut metagenome | biome: human gut; feature: human-associated habitat; material: faeces...
CTATAATTAATATAGCAACAATAGAATCGATTGATCCAAGCATATCATTCATAGAATTTTTTATATCATCATTATCCACGATTGTTAATGCATAATCATTACTTATATACTTTTTATCAAAATCTTTAGAATTTTTATCTTTGTCTTTTAAACTAATTAAAACAGAATTAATTTTATAATCCTTAAATAAGTTATTATAAGTATTTTTATTTATATATAAATATTGATTGATATAATTTTTTATAATATAAGAAACCTTAATATCATATTTATTATTATCATTATCTAAAAGAATTATTTTATCTCCAACATCAATATCTAATAGTTTTGCTGTTTTTTCACTAATTATACAACTATTATCACTAATATTATCTATTATATTATTTGTTTTTAAATCAATTAATGATATAGACTTAGAAATACTGTTAAAATCATCTGGTGTTATCATAGTTACCTCTTGCTCTTCATCATTAAATAAAACTTTAATATTTTGAGTATTAACATTAGTAAAATTTTCTACTTTATCATCATTTAGTAATTCTTTTTCAATGTCTATTTGATTAATACTTTCATTTGTCATAAGTAATTTATCATATTTTATAATGTTATTAAATTGAAAATCTGTTACATCTTTAATTGAATCTTTTAAACCAAATCCCGCTAAAATAAGGGAAGTACAACCTGCTATTCCCAAAACAGTAGTAATAACCCTAGATTTATATCTAAATATATTTCTAATAGTAATTTTATCAGAAAATTTTAGTTTTTTCCAAATAAAATTAATACGCTCTAATAAGATTTTTTTACCACTTTTTGGAGCTTTTGGTCTCATTAGATTAGCAGGTACTTCTCTTAAATTTTTAATACAAACAATTATTGAAGTACCACATATACATAAAATACATATCCAAAGTCCTAAGGCATTATAATCACTTTTTAATAAATAAATAAATTTAGGAATAAAAAATATTTTTTTATAAATATTCCAAATAACACTAGGAATTATATATGAACCAAAAATAGCACCAACACTACTTCCTATTGTAGTGGCTAAAAGTGAATAGATTACATATTTTAATGTAATATGAAAACTATTATATCCAAGAGATTTTAAAGTACCATTTTCAACCCTATCCTCTTCGATCATTCTCATCATTGAAATAAGACTTACAAGTACAGATATAGCAAAAAATATTATTGGGAATATATTACCAATTTTTTTAAGATTATCACTTGCATTTATAAGTTCTTTATATGAAGTATTATCAAGCCTATCATAAATATACCATTTGGGTTTAATAAACTTAGATTCATCAATACTTATATCATACATTTCACTTGTTTCAATTATATCAGAGTATAATTCATCATATCGAATATCTTGCTGTTTATCTTTAATTAAATCAATATCTTTTTTTACATTATTAATAAGTTTTTTATATGAATCACTATTAGTTAAGTATTTTTTTGCTCCCTTAACTGTTATATATATGTTTGAATAAGCCTCTAAATCAAGGGAACCATTATAAACATAAATATAGTAATCAACTTTACCACTACCTAAATTAGAATTTGGTCTTTCTGCAGAAAAATATAAAGGACTTATTACATTTCCCACAATAGAGTATTTTTTACCATCAATAGTAATATTATCTCCAAGTTTTAAATTGTTATTTTCAAGTAAAGCATTATCAACTGAAACTTCATTACTGTTTTTAGGTAATCTACCCTCTTTTATGTAAACATTATTCATTTGACTATTATACTCAATTAATTTAACAACATAATTATTTTCTTCAATTTCTAAGTAAGTATCTTTTTCTTGAATATTAATAGCCAATTCAACATTTTTAATTTTTGAAAGTTTTAATAAATCATCTTCAGTAAGTCCTACATTTGAAATAACACTTATATCATAAACATTATTTTCATCATAAAAATTATCAAGTGTTTTTAACATATCAGGACTTGAGGATTGTATTCCTGCATAAAAGCCTACGCCTAAAAAAGCCATACAAATTAATGATAAAAATCTTTTATAATTATCTTTAATCTTCATAAAAATGTGTTTAAGTAATCTAGTTTTCATATTACCACTCAATATCCTCGATATTCTTAGGTTTATCATTTATAATTACATCGCTTACTGTTCCATTTTTAAATTTAATAACTTTATCTGCCATAGGACTAATTGCACTATTATGAGTAATTATAATAACTGTCATTTGTTCATTTCGACATGTATCTTGTAAAAGTTTTAAGATTTGTTTACCAGTTTTATAATCAAGTGCACCAGTTGGTTCATCACAAAGAAGTAATTTTGGATTTTTACATATTGCCCTTGCTATAGCTACCCTTTGTTGTTCTCCACCAGAAAGTTGAGCGGGAAAATTGTTTTTTCTATTTTTTAAACCTACTTTATCTAAAATATCACTAGGATCTAAAGAGTTTTTACATAATTGAGTTGCTAGTTCAACATTTTCAATTACAGTCATGTTTTGTATTAGATTATAAAATTGAAATACAAAACCAATATCATTTCTTCGATATTTTATTAATTGTTTTTCATTTAAATCATTAATTATTTTTCCATCCACGATAACATTACCACTTGTTAGCCTATCCATTCCACCTAAAATATTTAAACAAGTAGTTTTACCAGCACCTGATGGACCTAATATACAAATAAGTTGTCCTTTTTCAATTTCAAAAGAAGTATTATTAAGAGCTTTAATTTCAACTTCGCCCATTTTATATACTTTATTAACTTTTTTAAATTCAATATACGCCATACTCAATCATTCCTTTTTAACTATACTTATATTTTACCAAATAATTGACAAAAAAACACTATTTTATTTATTTATTCAAAATAAAATGCCATATTTCTATGACATTTTTATTTAATTAGTTTTCTCTTTTTTTAAGAAGTACTGATGCACCTAAAGCATTAACTAATAATATAAGTGCATAAATACTATTATTTGCTGATGTATGAGGTGGTTCAATTGGTTCAATTGGTTCAATAACACCTTGTCCATCAATTTTGTAATATACATTAATTATATTTTTGCTTTCATCTTCACTTATTACAAGTGGTAGATTTTCAACAGTTTCTAGAGTGTAATCCTCTTTTACTTTATCAGTATAAGAAGTTATTTTTTCACCAAATAATGCAGTGCCTTTTTCAGTTAGAGATTCATCTAATTCCCTATTGAAATAATATCTTACTTCATAAGTAAATGTATCTTTTTCATAATATACATCAATAACACCTTTATTTTCAATAACCTCAGGTATTAATTCAGGATTTGTTTTAACAAATTTATATCCAACATATTTATCCTTTATATTAATTTCCTCAGATTTTACTGTTAAAGTGTCAGATTCTAAAACTTGTTTAGTTTCATAAATAGTTTCAGTATCCTCTTTTACTAAATTACCATCTTTATAATAATTTACAGTATAAGTAAGTGTCTTTGTTTGACCATCATCAAGTATATAATATACTTTAATTATACCACCATTATTAATTTCACTTGGTATAGTTTCTGGATTTGTTTTTTCTAATTTATAACCAACATATTTATTCTCTGTATTAATTTTATCTTGATTTACTTGTAAAGTATTTGGTTCAAGTACATGAACAGTTACTACTTCAACTTGAGTATCATTTTCTACTTTTTTACCATTTTTATAGTATTCAACAGTATAAGATAACTCTTTTGTTTGATTTTCATCAAATACATAATAAACCTTAATTACACCTTTATCCTCAATAGAATTTGGTATAGTTTCTGGATTAGTTTTTTCAAATTTATAACCAACATATTTATTAGTTACATTGATTTCACTCTTTTTAACAGTTAAAGTATCACTTTCTAATACTTGTTTTGTTTCCTTAACAACTTGTGTATCATTTTCTACTTTTTTACCATCTTTATAGTATTCTACTGTATAAGATAACTCTTTTGTTTGAGTATTATCTGTTACATAATATACATTAATTATATTATTTTCTACACCTATTGTAAGTGGTAAATTTTCAGTTGTTTCTAATTTATAACCAGTTTTTACTTTATCAGTATAAGTATTAATTACATCATTATATTTAGCTGATTTTCTTTCAATTAATGATTCATCTTCATTACCATTAAAGAAATAATGTACTTCATAATCATATGAATTTCTTTCATAATATACTCTAATTACATTTTCCTCAGATGAAGAAATTACAATTTTTCCTGTAGAAGGATCAGTATTTACAAATGAATAACCTTCTTTAGTATTATTATTAATACTTTCTTCACTTACAGTGATTTCTGTACCTTTAACATCTTTATCAGTTTCAGTTAAAGTATTATCAATTTGTTCATCATAGTAGTATTCAATTTTGTAATCATATCTTTTTGCAACCCAATATACCTCTGGGTTTTTTGTACTTTTTATAGTCTTTGTAGTACCCTTTGGGTCAGTATATGTTAATTCAAAGTCAGCATTTGTTGGATACCAACCATCTTCAGTAATATCTTCTTCATTAATTTTTATGTTAAATGAGAATTTCTTACCATCCTCAGTAATGTCAAATTTCTCACTAGTATATTTATTACCTTGAGCATCAGTCATTACAAATTTTGCACCAATATTATCAGTTAAAGTTGCATCTGAACCAGCATTAGCTTTACCCATTATAGTAGCAATATCAGTAAATTTAGTTACAATAGTTCTTGGATCTGATAAATATACATGATCCGCACCTGAAGCCACTTCACTTAATATTGTACCATTATAATCATAGCCAATAGCAAATACTTCAGCACTTTTTTGAACTGTTTTAGCCATTTCTTTTGTTTTTCTTTCAGTAGTAGCATTCATATATGAACCTTGGCCTTTTGTATAACCATTATCATCATAATAATATGTTGGTTCACCATCACTTATAACAACAACATATTTAATAGCATCTTTTGGTACTTTATCTGAAGTTAATAATTTATTTGCTTCATAAAGCCCAGCATATAAATTTGTTCCACCATCTGGAGATTCAAAATTTACACCAGAAAAATCAGCTTTAGCAAAATCACGTAATTTATTAGCATCATTATATGCATTGTCTCCCCAACCTTTTGAACCAGAAAAAGTTACAAGAGCAATATTTGCAGTTGGTAATTTTTCATGTAATGTTGAAGCAAATGTTTTTGCACCAGTTATAGCACTTTGCCATTTTTCATCATTAAAGCAATTATCACTATTACACATAGAATTAGACTTATCAAGAACTACAACAGCATAAACATCTTTTTTATTTGATGTATGGGTTTCAACATCTTTACCTTTTACTTCAAAAGTAACTTTGTAATTACCATTATCATCAATTTTAGATACTGTTTTGTTAATTTGAATATCGCCCTGTTCAACTAAATTACCTTCAGTTACAGTAATACTATTATTACTGATATTATTTTCAAATCTAATATCACCTTTCTGTTCTTTATATTCTGCAAAAACAATAGTTGAAACAGCTACTGCAACAAGAACAATTGCACTAGCAAAAAAATATTTTAGTTTCTTCATAAACCAAAAACCTCCTGATAGTTCCTTATACTACCATACATACTTGTATATGTCAACAATTTTTTCATATTAGTATTATAGGAAAATCAAAAGAAAAATATACAAAAAATAACCAAATTATGGAAATTTAGTTATTTTACTTCTTTTGCTATAACAAGCATATATTTTTTAGGATACTTACTATACTCTTTCATATTTGAACATGTTTGCATTATTAAAATTTTATCATCTTTATTTACCTCAACTCCGGTATCATAAAATGATTTACTTTTTAAATTTTGTAAGTGTTTTAAATATTCATCTTTACTTGCATAATTTAAATTCATATAGGACCAATCTGAAGTTTCAACGAAAACAGAAAATACTTCATATTTTTTTACTTCTTTAATCGAAGATAAATAAATATATTTATGTTCTTTATAATAATCTTCATCTTTATAATTTTCAATTATCATAATAGGTAAAAAATAACTTGGTGAACTATGTCCAAATATAAGTAATTTATCACTTTTATCAATATTAACTCTATAATCTAAAAATATTGAACCATTTATATTATAAGTTTTATCTGGTAAATGATTTAAATAATATGAATTATCATTTCCTTGCATTACTACTGTATTAAAATCAGTATTTTCAATTGCAATTGTACCCACCAGGTCTTTATTATTATACTTTTCTTTTAAAGGTGTAATTTGCTCGATATATTCCTCTTTCATAACAGGTACAGTATTATTTATGTAATAGTCATCATACTTACCAATATTAAAATATGTTATACCAATGTAGATAGACAAACTAATTAACAATATAACCGGTATAATTACTACTAACTTTTTCATTACTTTCATAAAAAAATCTTTCCTTTTCAAGAAAGATTATAACATTTAAATGTTATATAGTAAATGAAAAAGGAAGCAAAAACTTCCTTTTCTAATTATAAATTAAGCAAAAGCTATATATTCAGTAAAGTATTTATTAACATTTGCTTCACTAACACAAGAACTTCCTTTCATAGGATTATAAACATTAAAGCATTTACCTGAAGCACTATAACCATATATTGTGTAGTAATGTCCACTGTTTGTTGTAGCAAGTCCTGAATCAGCTGGTGGATATGTTCCTGGTCCAAGTGAAGCAACTACTGGATGGCCAGATTTTAATTGTTCATATATTTCATCAGCAAAATTGCCAGTGGTTCCGCCAAATTTACCATTACCTGCAACTGGTGTAATTCCAATAGAAGTATAAAATGAATTACCCGGTGCATAATAAGATGACTTTCTTCCACAAAATCCAGATTCATTTGCGTTATAATTTTTTGTCTCAGGATTGCCATTTAAACCAGCCTGATACATTCCAACATAAGCTCCTGCAGCAACAGAATTAGCATCGCCACTAACACCAGTATAACTTTTTAATTGTCCACTTTTTCCTAACAAATAGGCAACCTCAGTTATAGCAATAGGGCCACATGCACAACCCATGTTAACATTTTTGTTTCCCCATACAGTTTCTACATATTGATTTCTTTCAGATTGATTTATTGATACAGGCGATCCAACTGTTTGATTCGTTTTTTCACCATTATTTTGATTTTCCTCTGAAGGTGTTTCTGGATTACTTGAATTACCAGAAATACCTGAATTACCTGAATTACCTGAATTATTTTGATTATTACTTAATCCAGGCTTTTTAACAATACCTTCCTCACTAACTGAAGTTTTGTTAACTGGATCAACTTTTGATTCAAGTATTGCATCTACCTTATTAACAATATCAAATGTGGTTGTATCACCCGCTCCTTGGAATGATGCAGATTTACTAGATACCTTAACACCTATTTTCGGAGGTGCCTCATAAATTTCAGTAAATTCTATTGTATAGTTTGTTGTAAGAGATGCTTCTTCAGCAAATCTTCTTAAGAATACTTCATAAAATTTCTCTTTATTCATTTTAAGTTCGCCATAAGTACGATAATATCCATAATCAATTGCATCAACCATTGATGCTTCTGAAATTTCCTTAATTAAATAATAATCTTGAGTATTTGTCGATGTAAAGCTTTGGATAAGAAGGAGTACAACAATTATGAATACTCCAAATACCATTAGCCAATATCCCCAATAGGATTCTTTCATATTATTGTTCCCTCCTTACTTCCAAGATGGTCCAACATCTGGAATTCCATCATTATCTACATCTAATGAACTAAATATGTATATAGTCCAATAATCATTAGTTTGTATTAAATTATCGTTATTATTAACACCAGGTGCTGTATAATCTGTTGCATTAAAGTTTTCTTTTGCTTTTATACGCTCATCACCATTTTTAATATCAACTTCCCCACCAAAATCACCATTCACTAGTTTATCAACAAATGAAGAATAACAGAATATGTTTGCCATTACACATTTACCAGAAGTTCCCTCTTTTTTCCATGTGTATCCAGCTTCCTTACAGCGATCTTCACCTCTATCAATTGGATAATCATAACAAGTCATTGTATCATTGTTGTAAGATTCTTGAGATTTATTATACTCTCTTATCTTTGTAATCATGTCACTATTCATAACAACTTTTAATGAATAATCACCAACTTTTGGAGTACCTGATGTTGATGGAGTTTCTTCAGTTGTCGTAGTTTTTGCTCTTGTTGTTATTTCATCAATAGTATCTCCAGCTTTTCTTGCAACTAGTGAGTTTTTATATACGCTTTCATCTCGTTCCCAGTTAAAACCAACCTCTCTATCATTTGGGAAAAGGTTACCTGGACTTACCGGTCTAAAATCATAATTTGGCTTATTTTCGCCGCCTCCTGGAGGAGTAACTGTACATATACCTACACATACAGTTGTACAATTAGGACAACAGTTGTAATTATGTTCACAAACTTCACCAGGTTGACAACCTACTGCAAGAAGTGTTTCTTCTCTAGTACCACTACCAACCTTTTCACAAGATTCATCATAATATGTATTACTACACTTGTAATATTGTTCTGCTTTTTCAACACAATATGGTCCACCACTTGTAGCTCCACATATTCTCTCTTGACATTTATCCCAATCTTCATTCTCTTTACATTCAGATTTATAATGTTTATTACCAGCTGAATCAACACACACATTTTGATTTACCTCATATGTACATGCATACTCATTAGTACCAATTTGATCATCATTTTTTGATGTTGCAGTACCTCTTATTACAGTTGATAAACTATTATTTAATTCATCATAAATTCTACCATTTATTTGTGGTGCATCAGAAGGGGTATAGAATGTACCAAAATTCTTTAAAGCTAATTTGTAATAGTATATTCCTGTTGGCGTGTTAATACCGACTGGAAGACCATCTACTATATCATAATTTTCTTTTTCATGTTCAGGTGTTTTCTCAATTTCGATATCACCATCATCATGTCCAGTATAATATACTCTTTCAGTTTTATATGTTCCTTCTGAAGATGCTATCTTATGTACATAATCTACGGTAGTAATTATATGGGTTGAATTTTTTAAATTATTACCTATATGAACAATTCCATCAATATCTGTATCTAAGTCTTCATCTAGAACTGTCCATTGTGTTTCTTCTTGATAATCTAATGAATTATTACCTTTACATACTTCATATTCATTATCTATATCACCATCACAATACCAAGTTGAAACATGTTCATCATCATCTATATCTTTGATTGATGTACTTTCACTACATTTTACTTTTCCTCCTGTGGTATCAGCACACTTTTCAGCTGTTACTAAAGCATCAGTACTATACATGTAATCACATCTCATGCCATGTTCACAAGAAGGTAGAGCTTGAACACTGCTTATCCACCTTGTAGATGAAATACCAGGTTCTGGTTCTTCATAACTATATAGAATATCTGGATTGTATTTATAAATCATATCCCAATATGATTTACCACGAACTGGACTTGGAATAGGATCAAGTTCATTTTGTTTATTCGGATATTCATGATCTGCAGCACAAGAATTAAATGTATCTATAATTGTTCTTAAATCCTCAAGTAAATGTTTTAGTTTATCTTTTGCAGCTTGAGCTTTTTCTTTAAAGCCATCCTTTTTGTCCGCATAATCTTCATCAGGCGTTTTTCCATCTTCCCAATCACATGTTCCGGTTACAGAACATTTTTCACATTTAGTATCATCACTCCACTCACCAAATTGAGGATCTTCTACAGTAGCACCAATTTCTACAGTTATTGTCCACTTATCTTCACCTTCTTCAATCGTAGCAGTATAGAAATTTTTACTATGCTTAATTTTCTTTTTATGATCTTTACCTTCCATACCTTCAGTATTACACTCAGTAGAATTGGTTATAGGAGGACAACTTACAGCATTACAATCTACTGCATCCCCTTCAACTAATGTAAAGGTATAATTTTCATAATTTTCTAACCATTCATTATAAGTTTCAACAATTTCCTTTTGTTTTTTAACTATATCTTCTGTATATTTTTTATAATCTAATTTAGTTGTATAACAATCTTGATCTCCTTTTAAAGAAACACTAATTTGGAAATATCTTCCTGATTCAGTATTTTTCTTATAAGGAACACCAAATATGTAATCTTCCTTACATTTTACTTCACAATAATCGTTTTCAGCAACCATATCTGCATATTCATTATCTATTAATTTATAATTATTACCTGCTTTATCTTTACTATTTTTAGATAATAAGCATTTCTTAATGTTATATTTGCCACTTTCTTCATTATATGCTTCTCTAAATTCATATTCAACATTTCCAGTATCTTTATCAGGTTCTAAACCATCCTCACATATATTTGGAAGTGTTGAAGTTGGATCACAAGTAGTTTCATCACATAAACTTGTATCTAATTCAAATTCATCTTGTATAGGCTCACCTTCTGTCGCAATGAAGAATCTTTGAGCATTTGTTGCATATCCTTGTAATTCAGCGCCACCATTTGCATTAGATTGCTCATACTTAAATTTGATTTTTACATCACAATCTTCCTCTTCTTCACTATCATCAGTAACTTCTTCTGAATCTTCGCTAGAATTCCTCCATACTAAGAAGCCAACATAAAGAGTTCCATTTTTTTCATCACCAAGTCTATCAGATAAATCTTCACCTTCAGAAAGAGGCTCCCATCCTTCCTCAGTTTGTAAAAATTCTGTTGAAGTACCTAAAAGTTCAACATTAATTGCATCAGTAGCTTTTTCTACTTCGAATCCTAAATACTTAAAATATTCTTCATCAGAACTTGGATCTGTTATATTTTGTATATCAACTTTAACTGATACTATTTTTTTTATCTTGCCATCATCGGCTTTTTCTGGATCAGTAGCAGGTCCTTTTTCAACTTTACTTTCACCTGTTTCACTATTAAACTTTTCATTAGCATACTTCATTGCATCAATTAAAAGTTTCTTAATATTATCCCATCCACCACAACTTGTAGATGCACCACTGGAACCTCCGCTACCAGAACCAGAGCCACCGCTGCCATTACCGCTAGAATCAGCTACAAACTTATAGCAACCATTACTCTGTATTACACATGATCCATCTATCTTTTCTTTTATCTTTTTTGTCTTTTTAACACCTTCACATTGATCCTTTATATACTCGCCTTTTGACTCATCACATTTAGCACTTATATTTACAAGCTTATAACATCCATTATCAAGTTCTTGACAATCCTGATTATCCTTTTTTCTTTTAAGGCATGTATTAATATCGTATTCTCCTTTAGAACCATCACAGTATTGGTTCGGGCTTTTATCAACAATTCTATAACATCCGTTAGAAAATACACATTTTTTTGAATCCGAATTATTTTCTTCATCACAATCACTTTTTTCGGTAAAATATCCATTCCTATAACAACATCTATCACGTTCTGTTTCATTTAATGCTGAGCAGTTTGAGGTTGTTACTGGTCGATAGCAACCAATACCAGAAATTTTTTCACATATCCAGTAACCAGGATAAAGTCGATCATCCATATTTCTATTGATTATTACTGTATCACAACTATTTTTACTTAAGTCACCATGTTCTTCATCACAAAGGTATTCTGTCATACAACCGTTTGCATCTCTATAATCATCTGTACAAAACCTTCCTGCGGCTTCGATAGCATGGCACTTAGGACACGTAGATTCTGTAGGAATATAGCAATTTTCATTTTTCTTTTTACACTGTACATCTCCATTTTCCTTAGAACATTGTGCAGCTGTACTATAGCATTTACCTTCTAATAAATTATATTTATCAAATCCTAATAATGCAATACTTTTACCACCTTCGTCAGAATCTTCATTCTTTTTACTTGATGTTGACAAGAATTCTGTTAATACTGAACTAAATTCTGGATCAGACTTCATGCAATTAACTTTGGCATTTAATAATGCAAGATAAGTAGCAGCAGATGCTGATTTATATCCATAATTCCATATACCCTCTGAAACTAATGCTCTAATAGCTAAATGAATTTCTTCATCATCTGCGCCATTTTTCATTATATATAAAGCTGCATAATCACCTTTAAACTCGTTCAACATTCTGTAGACAGATCTTTCGCCAATAGGTTCCAAACCTCTATCTATACAATATGCATCATATGTTTTTCCACCACCTGTGGCTGATTCAAGTTCATATTTTTCACCACCCATTTCATATTTTGATGAATGAACCGTTGCTGTTTGCCTATACGAAATACTAAATTTATCACCAACATTAAGTGCACTTACATTAACTACTGCAAATAGTAACAAAAATATAAAAAATGATTTAACTACTCTTTTCATATTATATCCTTTCTTCTTTTTACCTGAAGGAAAATAACAACTCCCCCAACAACAAGTACTGTACATCCTGCACCTATAAATATTTCTTTATGTTCTTTAATAAATTCTCCTAATTTTTGGAAAAAAGATTTATTTTTTTCTTCTTCATCTTGTTTCTTTTGTTTTTCATATTCTTGAAACTTATTCATAAAATCAGTTATTTCTATATCTTCGAAAGTAACATATTTTTCACAAAGATAATATTCAGGATTATCCTGGCAAAATCCAATATGTGAAAAATGATTAAATCTTGGTGTTGTTAAATAAAATGTTCTAACTTTCTTTTTTGCACAAGTTGTATTATTAGATGGATAAACGTCAAATGTAAATGTATGAGTTTCCATAATATTTTTTAAATCAAAACTTGCAATTCCATCTTTAACATCAGAATAACTAAAAGATTTATTAAAGCCTTTACTTTTAACAGTAACTGTAAAATTTTCACTTAAATTTAATATAGATACTTTAAAATAATTAGCACCCTCACATACTGTAGTTCCATCATTACACCTAAGTTCTCCATCACTTTCCTCAGTCATTTCCTCATAAATAGCCTTAATCGTTGCGGCTTCACTATTAAGTTTAGCTTGAGTTTCATAATCACATGCTGCATGAACATTTTTTGCCATTAATAAAACAGCAAATAACACAAATATTTTTTTAATCTTTTTCATAATGCATAGCACCATCCCTACTATTAAAATAGTATCATAAACTTTTTTTTTTTTCAATAAAAACTAGTAAGAAAACAAAAAATATGATAATATTTTAGTATAAGGGAGTGTTACAAGATGGAAAAAATTTTAAACAAAATAAAACTGCTAGGAAAAGATATT
>ENA-OPNI01000523-OPNI01000523.1-human-gut-metagenome-genome-assembly--contig:-NODE-523-length-12985-cov-2.666280_pt1 | contig 12985 bp, 13 predicted proteins | sample MGYA00241538_ERZ501773 | MGnify/ENA primary metagenome ERZ501773 (study PRJEB25962, sample SAMEA2042556) | human gut metagenome | biome: human gut; feature: human-associated habitat; material: faeces...
TTTGCCTGTTGTTCAAGATTGTGATCCATTGCATCACCACCAACTGTTGGAGCAATGATATAAGATAAATCTTTATTAGCTAATTTTTTACTTTTAATAATTGTTCCCCAATATGATGGAACACCAACCATATGAATAGGTTTATATTTTAATAATAATTCATCAAATTTTGCTTCCAATTCTTCTTGTAAATCTTTCGAAAACAATTCGTCTTCTCTAGTATTATCTTCCATTGGAAGCACTGGTGCTTCTTCCTGTTTTTTTGCATCCTCTGCTTCTAAGTCTTCTAATACTTCCTCAAGCACTTCTTCTTTCTTTTCTTCTTCTACAATTTCGCCTTCTACAGCTTCCTTAGCCTCATCTTCGCCTTCAACGACTTCATTTTTTTCTTCATTATTCTCTTTAACTTCTTTAGATTCTTCTTTTAAATCTTCGTTATTGATTTCTTCGTTATTCTTTTTTTCTAATTCTTCCATGGCAACCTCCTCAAGATAGAATTTCACTATATTATTATATCACATTATAAAAAAAAGATAAATAGTTATTTAAATTAATGACAAAAAGGTGTATAATTATCACATAAAAGTCTTTATGGAGGTTTATATATGGAAAATACAAAAGGCAAAAAAGTATTCATGAGTGTTGACATTGAAGGTATTAATGGTATTTGCAACTGGGATGAAACAGAAGCAGAAAGCCCCAGATATCAAGAATTCAAAAAAGAACTTCAAAGAGAAGTAAATGCAGCTTGTCGTGGTGCAATCGCTGCTGGAGCAACTGAAATTGTTATCAAGGATGCTCATGATAGTGCTCGTAACTTAGATATATTGGATTTACCTGAGTGTGTTAAGCTATTAAGAGGCTGGGAAGGCGGCGTATGCTCAATGATGGCTGGACTAGATGAAACATTTGATTGCGTAATGTTTGTAGGCTATCATAGTGCTTCACGTTCACAAGGTAACTCACTTTCTCATACAATGAATTCTTCACGCTTATTCCAGGTTACAATCAATGATGAAATCGTAAGTGAATTTAACATCAATAGTTTATATGCCTCTTACCTTAATGTTCCTGTGGCATTCTTAAGTGGTGATAAAAACTTAACAGAACAAGTAAAAGCAATAAATGAAAACATCGAAACTGTTGCTTCAAAAACTGGTTTACATTGTGCTGTAATTTCTGAGCATCCAAATGTTACAATTAAAAAAATTGAAAATGCTGCTAAAGAAGCTGTTTTGAAGTGCGGTAAAGAAAACATCGTAAAAATGCCTAAACATTTCGACGTTAAAATCCAATACAAAGATCATAACAACGCTTATAGAGCTTCATTCTTCCCTGGTGTTAAAATGATTGATAGTGATACTATTGCTTATAGCGCTAAAAACTACTATGATGTTCTTGTAGTATTTAAATATTTATTATAGTTTTCAAAAAGGCTTAACCAATAACTAAAGGTTAAGCCTTTTAAATATATCTAATAATTTTTAAATTAATCAATAAAAAGTGTAACTCTCCATTATAGCAGCTACACTCATATAAGTTTTATATATCTAATACTTCAAATATTTTTTCTTTTACAGTTCTAATTGTTCTTCTAACCAAATTAATACTTTCATGAAGAGAAGCATAAATAATAGGTAAGTAGTAATTATCATCTAATTCTCCCTCCTCAACAGCACGAGAAACTGTCATATCGTTTCCAACTATGTAGAAGGATACTTGTTTTACAAATGATAATATCAATTTATTTGAAGATTTATCTACATCTTGAATGCTTGGGAAATGCATCATATCATTTTCTGATAATTTGTATAAGTTACTCATTAAACGTGAAAAATTAACCATCAAGTCTTTCACAAGTGTTGATATATACATAAAACAATCTAAATTGTTGCTTGTTGAAAGGTAGTTTTCTGATAAAACATATTTTTCAGTTACTTCACTATTTAAGCAATCAATAAAAGCTTTTAAGTAATTTTCTTTTATATTCTCAGGTACATTTTCGCCATAACTTACTTGGAGTACAGAAGGAATAGCTTTATCTATTCTCTTTGTATCTCTTTCTAAAATCTCAGCTGTAGACTTAAGTTGATTGTAAACTAAGGTATTTTCTTTACTCTTATTGTTTTCTAGAAATGTATATAAAGTATTATATGTTTTTTTGCACTCAGCAATTAATTTCTTCGTTAGTTTAACTAAAGCAACTTTACCAACTAAAATACTTATTTCATTAACATTTTCATATAATGTTACTTTATCAATAGAAATTGGTGAAAGAGAACCTTTTTTACCGCCTAACATTTCATTGGCTCTATTAGTTATTACTTCAACACAATTTGCATTCATTCCATAGCCATAACCATCGTGAACAACATCAACTATGAATTGACCATGTAATTTACCATTAAGAATTTCATCACAACTTAACTGTAAAGCTTCAGCTTCCTTTTTGTTGAGTAATCCCATTTTGCAATTTGTCTTAACAACTACTTTTTGAACTAAGGCTAAAGCCTTAATCATTTGTCTTGATAAGCCATGTTTTGTTAATTGGAAGGCATCTTTCGAACGATCTGTAGCTATTCCATAGTAAGCTTCTTGAGCAATCGTTTTCTCGCCTAATCTATCTTTTTCAATTCTATATCTCATTATAATCACCACTTTACATAATTGTACCACATTTTTGTTTTAAATAAAAGCATTATTTTTAAAACTTGTTATATAATTATTAAAAAATGTCATTTTAAGTGGATGTTTCTTCATAAATCAAAACAGACAATCATATATATCTATATAGGTGATTATTATGGATTTGGTTATACATAAACAACAAAACAATTATGGTGGTTTAGTTACAATTAGTGGAGCTAAAAATAGTGCTGTGGCTCTTTTGCCTGCTTGCTTACTAACAGATAAATTATGTGTTATAAATAACGTCCCCGATATAACTGACATTAGAATTATTATTGAGATAATGAAAGAAATGGGCCATTTTGTTATGTATAATCGTAATACTGTAATAATTAAGCGAAATAATGAAGCTACTAGCATTTTTTCTGATAAAGTGAAGAAATTACGAGGCTCTTATTATTTTTTAGGCTCATGTATGAATTATTTTGAGAAAATAGCCTTGAAATCTTGCGGAGGATGTAATTTAGGAAGTAGACCAATTAATTATCATATTGATGCATTTGAAGCATTAGGAGCTAAATTTCATTATGTGGATAATTATTTGGTTTGCGATTCTTCTAGTCTTCATAGTGCTGAAATTACTTTTCCGTTTCCTTCAGTTGGAGCTACAATAAATGTACTTCTTGCGGCAACTCTCATAAAAGGACAAACGATACTTCATAACTGTGCTATAGAGCCAGAAGTAATAGATGTTATGAACTTTCTTAATTCTATGGGTGCTGAAATTAACTTAGAGAAAAACACCTTTTTTATTGATGGTGTATGCGAACTTAAAGGAACAGAGTATACTGTTATGAGTGATCGTATTGAAGCAGGAACCTATCTTGCTTTAGGAGCTTTACCTAATGTTACTAAAGTAATCATTACTAATGCTTCTTCAGACAGTCTTGAAAATTATTTAGATGTTCTCAAAAAAATGGGTTTAAACCTTAATTATAACAATAATAATATATCAATTAATAAAGGAAACGTTCTAAAATCAATTACTGTCAAGACAGGACCATATCCTAGTTTTCCTAGTGATTTGGCACCAATTCTTACAACAATATTATCTTTATCTAAAGGCATGTCAGTTATCGAAGAAACTATTTTTGATAATCGCTTTTCTCATATTCCCGAACTCAATAAACTTGGTGCAAATATATCAGAAAAAAACAAACAAATACAAATTAACCCTGTTAATGGATACCACGGAGGAATTTGTACTGCCCACGACCTCCGTTGTAGTGCTTCACTTGTCTTAGCAGCAATTGCAAGCGGAGAAGAATGTATAATTAAAAACATAGACTCCTTTTTCCGTGGTTATGAAAAGCCACTAGAAAAATTACAGAGTCTAGGCATTAAGTGCAATCTCATTGATTAGATAATTTCAAAATGTGTTCTCTTGAATTAATACATTTACTGATGAGTAGAATAGTAAAAATAATATTCTCCTCATCTTTTATTTTACAACCATCAATATAATAGTTTCCATTGTATTCATTTATTATACCAATCCTATATGAAGTAAATAATGTAAGTAATTCAATGAACGTTTTAGCAACATCAGTATTTTTAAACATCAAAACATTAATATTCGATTCAAAAATATTATATTTACTATTTAGATTAAAAACATCACTAATCTTACATGGATTAATGAAACTAATCTGCTTATTGAGATTTTCCTTCAATATCATTTTGATTAAATTATATTCTATACTTTCCATTTTTTTAGTATCACTTGTTATTAAGGCAACATTAGCTTTATATATTCCTAGAAGTTTCATAAACTTATGCAAAGATATCATACCTTTCCTCTTCTCTGTCATTTCGTAAGTACGATTATTAGATGCTGTATTAACAAAAATGAAATGACGTAATTTAGGTATATCAATAACATAAAAACTATTTAATGGTAATTCTTTTGCAGTATTATTCACAATTTGTTTTTGATAACTTTCATTAATTAACCCAAAGACAATTATTGATGTTTTTTTATCTTTAGTTTTTAAATAATTTACAATACATTCTTCACTTTTAATATCAATTATTCTAGATTTAATTTTTATTCTTTTGTCACAAGCAATTCTATTTATCTTTTCATAATCACCTATAATACTAATTTCACAAAAATTAATTCTTTCTAAATTCTCACAAGTTCTTAAATATTTTTCCTCATAAGGACATACAATAAATACATTCATTTCAATCACCTCTTGTGCAAAGATTATACTTTTCTAAAGAGGTAAAATATGTATTATTTTGCTTTTATTCTAAAATATTTGTTGTGATGAAATCTATGTCCCATTCTATCAGACTTTTTGCAACATTTTTATCATTAATCGTCCAAGCATTGACAATTATATTGCTACCATGAAACTTCTCTATTCTCTCACTTGTTAGTTCTTTGTATAATATGTCTATTCCTAGGTTGTACTCTTTACATATACTTATCAAAGAGTCATCATACTTACTTGAAAGATACATCATCGGTATTTTTTCATCTAGACTACGAATTATTTTTAAATTATCTAAATGAAACGATATAAATGTAACTAGTTCATAGTATGGCTTTATTATGTCTAATATCTCTTTTGCCTCATCTAAATTAATTTCACACTTTATCTCAATGATACAGTGCTTCTCATATTTCTTTTGTAATTGTAAATATTCAAGAAATGTTGGAACCACTAAATCTCTACCGCTTATCTGTGAGTCAAATTCTTTTAATCTAATTTTATCAATTTCTTCAAAAGAAGAATCAGGAATAACTAGATTAGTATCACTTACTCTTCCAGTAAAATCATCATGGCAAATAACAAGATGTTTATCTTTTGTATAATGGATATCACATTCACAGCCATAATATGTGCGATTGTCTGCCGCAACAAATGCTCTTAAAGAGTTTTCCCTTTCTAATCCACTCAAACCTCGATGAGCAATAAATTTAGTTTTACCTTTTTTTACTTTAATTGTATTCATGTTTAAACCACCTTTACTATATAACTTACTTTCATTATATCACATTATTACACTTTTGTTACAAAACTATAATAAACTATTTTATTTTTCCTAAAAATTTGTTATAATATTATATATTAATTATGAGGTGAAAATATGGCACAAACAAAAGTCGTAAGTAAAAACAAATTCAATAAAAAAATGGTAAGAAAATTTAATACAAGATATATCCTTACTCATTCATTCTTTATGTATTTTATATCTGCTCTAGGAATATATGCTTTTATAACTCTACTAACACAAAAAGAAGTTAATAAAGAGTCTTTTTCTTATGTTCTTTGCTGGTCACTTGCCATCATTGGCATTCTCTTTGTTCCACTATACATTCTATTTAGTGTCACAAGAGCTACTAAAAAAGAAGAAAAAACAAACAAAGATGTAATTGATACTTATGAAGTTACAAAAGAGAAAATAGTTAAATACGATAGTCGTGATTTAAACAAAATAGTTCTTAATTGGAATCTAATTGCAAAGGTTGTTGAGACAAATGATGCTTTTTATTTTAGTACTGTAAACGATGCTGCTTTTCTAATTCCTAAAGAAAGTATTGTTGAAGGTAGTACTGAAACACTTAGAGCCTTAATCAACAAATGTTTGCCAATGGGTAAAAATGGTAAGGTACCTTATACAATCAATGATAAGCAATACAAATTAGAACAAAAAGAAATTAAGAAAAAAGCTAAAGAAGAGAAAAAACGTAAAAAAGAAGGAACTAAAAATGATACAAAGTAAAGATTATCGTGCTTATGTTTGTGATAACAAACAGTTAATCGATGCCTTAAAAGAAAATAATAGTGTTCTCATTTCTCGTTTATCTGATGTTTTCAAAGTTTTAGATCATATCATAAATCTTGAACGTTTAAAGAAAAATATAAGCGATGAACTTGAAGTGATATTCGAAACAGGATTTAGTTATATTCATGAAGAACTTGAAATAATCAAAATTTATTATAACAACTATTTTAATAAATCAATCACTGATTTGCTAGCATATGAAAATGCTATTAATTATCTTCTTTATTTAGAAGATTTAACTGAAGCTTTATCTGAAAAAGGAAAACTTACTAAAGAATTAAAACAAAAACTAGAAGAAATAATTAACTCATTAGATAAGAAAATTCAAAACAAAGAATTAATTGATGAAAATGTATTTGAAGACTATGATTTTTTCATAGATACAAATGTTCCTACTGGAGATAACATTTATACAACTGATTACATCTTTTCACTAATTCTTGAGGAAATGGGCATATAATATGATTTTAAGCGATGTTTTCTTAAATTATTTTATAACTATTGGTGTTTTGTTAATTTTACTAGGAATAGTTACTTTATTCATTAACTATCATAAAGATAAATTAGTACATATTGAAATTGAAGAATTCTTAGCCGAAAAGAAAATTGAGTATATAAAAGAAAAAAATAAGAATTATGACTTTATTATGAAAACTAAAGATAGAACATACTATGTAGCTTTAGTTAAAATACCTTCTAATTCTTCTGTTACCATAAATAACAAAACTACATGGTGCTTAAGATTTGGAGGAAGTCGTAAAGGACGTAGTTACCCCAACAAAAGATTTTTAAATGAAGTTGAACCATTCTTAAGAATGCGTTTACCAAATGATTCTGATTTAAAAATTGTTATTTTATATCCATCAACAGAAGTAATTTTAAAATACATGAACGAAAGTGAAATATGCGAAATACATCCAAGTGATACTCCTTACGGATATAAGGTTATAGGTTTCGATAAATTTAAATCTAATTTTGATGATTTATTACGCACAAAAAGCAAAGGCAGATAACTTCTGCTTTTTTTGTATATTTTCATAACCTTATTCATATAATTTAATGGGTGATATATATGAATGAAACAATAAAACAACTTATTAGTCTTGATAGTAGAAAAGTTCTAAGGATAAGTGGAGTAGAAAAAATTGATTCTTTAAATCCTTTAGAATTCCAAATTAAAACAAATATGGGTAATTTAAAGATTACTGGAGAAAATATGGAAATGAAATCATTTGATGTTGATAAAGGTGATATGTTAATTAATGGTACAATTAATTCCTTATCTTTTTATGTTCCTAATGTAAAGAAATCAAACAAAAGTTTCATTCAAAAATTATTTAAATGATTAGTGCAGCTGAACAAGTAAAAATTATTATTTTTTATATTATTTTTGGCATCTTTATAGGTATTACATTTGATACTCTTAGGATACTAACATTTAATGATAAAACCAAGAAAAGACTTATATTAAGTTATTTTTGTGAAATTACTTATTGGATACTTATAAGCTATATTTGTACATTATTCATTATCAAAAATACTTCACATTATATTACGATCTATTCTATTTTATTTTTTGTAATAGGTATCTTTATTTATTATAGTTTATTACAAAAAGGTTATCAGAAAAATTTTCTTAATATCAAAAAGCAAATTGTGAGAATTTTTAAGATGCTTATACCTCTTCTACTTCCTCTTGAATTCTTTCACTTCTTTAAGAAAGTATTTAAGAAAAAAAGAGCAAAAAAAACTTGTGATTCGTAAACCACAAGATTTTTATTTTTTTATTTAATACGTGTTCCTACAGGAACCTTATCATCAACAATAATAACTTTGCATCCACAAGCGTTATTAGTTCCTGCTAATAACATTCCTTCGCTAGTAACACCTGTTATACGAGCAGATTTAAGGTTCGCAACTACGATTATTTTCTTTCCAATTAGTTCTTCTGGAGCATAATAAGGTTTAATTGAAGATACAATTGTTCTTTCTTTTAAGCCATCATTTAGAACTAATTTATAGCAGTTATGAGATTTTCTAATTTCTGTGCATTTTAATACTTCACATACTCTTAGGTCTATCTTTAGGAAATCATCAATTGTAATTTCTGGTAAAACTGCTTCTACAGGATCTGCTTCTTTTACTTCTTCGATAACTTCTTCTTTTACTTCTTCTGTAACAACAACTTTTTCTTCTTCAGTTTTTGGATAACTAAAGTCTAGTAATGGAAGATATCTATTTAAATCAATTGCATATAAGAATAAATACAAACGTGGACCTTTTTCTTTATCGATTAAAAGACGATAAACATTTTTAAAGAATGCACCTTGTAATTGTTTTAATTCTTTATTTTCTGTATCTATATGTCTTACTCTTTTAACAACTGCATATAATTCAGTTTGTAATTCATCAAGTGTGAATTTGTTATTCTTTAAGTAGTCATATAAAGCTTTAATTTCTTCTTTTTCAATGTCAGTTAAAGTTTCATAAACATCCCAATTTCTATTTTTACGTAGAACATTACGGTTTTCTGGAGAACATTGTTCAAGCCAGAATTTAGCACGATCAAGACGATCTTTGAAATCATCATATTTGTAAGGAGTTCCTATTTTTTCAAAAACAACTTCTAACATTGGAACATTAAAATCAACAACTGAACCTAGTTGAACTATTAATCCCATAGGAACTGTCTTAACTTCGCGTCCTTTTATTTCTGTATAGAACATTATATCTTTAGCATAGTCTTGAGCTGTACCATTTTTCACTTCATCATACATTTTATCGAATTCAAAGTATTGTCTTAAAATTCCTTCATCAAAACAGAAATCAAATGCTTTTGTTGGCTCAGTTTTTGAATATAACCATAAAAGAACTTCAGGTTCATATAATTTTAATAATGTATCAGGTGTTAGATTTAATCCTGATGATCCTGACATTTTTCCAGTTGTACCACGGATTCCTATAAATTCATAACCTTGGAAGATTGGAGGTTCATATCCAAAAATCTCACGGCTAATTTCTTTACTTGTATCATAACTACCATTGATACTTGCATGATCTTTTCCACCTGGTTCGAAGTCAACTTTTTCATAAAGCCATCTCATAGGCCAGTCAACTTTCCATGATAATTTACAATTATAATCCTTATTAAAATCGAATGTTCCATGATGTCCACAAGCACATTCATACTCGCAAGTCATTTTTTCTTCATCAAAACTGATTATTTTTGTACTATCTTTCCCACAAACAGGACAGTAAATGCTGATAGGGAAAAAGGCATCACGTTCTCCTTCTTGTGCATCTTGAGTACGATGTCTATCGATTATATCGAATATTTCTTTTCTCTTCTTTAATGCATGAAGAACGTAATCTTTATACTTTCCATCACGATACATACTTGCTTGATGACGATAATCAAGTTCGATACCAAATTTTTTCATTGATTCTTCAAATTCTTTTTCGAAGTATTGTGCATATGTTTTACAATCAGAATTTTCAGGAAATGGATTTTTAATATCAACATATGGCATTCCAATACATGATTCAAATGATTTATCAACTTTACTTACGTTTACAGGTACTTTTCTTAATCTATCAAACTCATCCCAAGAAAAAAGCAAACGTGCCTTTTTCCCTAACTTTATTAATGCTTTATAAACAAAATAACTTGTGGCAACATCTCTAAAGTTTCCAATGTGGATAGATCCAGATGGACTTATACCAGCTGCACAAACGTACTCCTCTTTATTTGGATTTTTTTCAATAATTCTTCTTGCAAGTTCCTCTGCCCAATGCATAACTTTCACCTCTTATTAAATTACTTTTTTATTATTATACCATATATTAATCTACTTTTCAAGATATCTTTTCTTCTCCAAAGAAAATATTTGTAGTTTTTTTAAAAAAACACTTGCAATTCAAATAAATATATAGTATAATATATGAGCGTTTTGATGCTATGGAAGGGTAGCGAAGTGGCTAAACGCGGTGGACTGTAAATCCACTCTCTCCGAGTTCGATGGTTCGAATCCGTCCCCCTCCACCATCTTAGGCCTTTAGCCAAGCGGTAAGGCAACGGACTTTGACTCCGTCATTCAGTGGTTCAAATCCACTAAGGCCTACCATCCAAGTAAGTTAAGAAGTCTTCTAATGTTTAAGAACATTTGAAGGCCTTTATTATTAAAATATTCCCAAACATCAAAAATACCAAAAAAGGTCGGATTAAACTCTGACCCTTTTTAATAATACAATGAAAAAATGAGGTTTTTCTTATCTTTCAAGTATCTTTTAAGTACAAATAACCACATATTGTGGTATAATAGTGATAGAAATATAATAATGAAAGGATAAAAAATATGAAGTATTGTGATAAATGTCATAAAGAATATGAAGATAATTCCAAATTTTGTCCAGAGTGTGGTGAATTGCTTCAAGAAATGAATTCTTTCAAAGAAGATGTTATGATATGTCCTGTTTGCCAAAAAAAATATCCTGAAGATGCTTGCTTCTGCGAACATTGTGGCAGAAAGCTAATAGAAATCACCAATAATCAACCAGAATTAATTGATACGAAAAATAGTGAAATGTCTGAGGTAACTAATAATATAGATTTGAAAGAAGATATTTCTCCTAATGAAGTACAATATGATGATATTAAAACAAAAATAAGTATTGCATCTTTTGTTGTATCACTTGTATCAATATTAACACAAATGATTCCTTTTTTAGGAATAATAGTGTCTACTATCGCTCTAGTATTAGGAATAGTTTCATTTAAAGAAACAAAATATAGATTTCTAGATATCACAGGTATTGTAATAAGTGGTGTATCTCTAATTATTGGTTTTATTTTTACGATAATAGCTTTAGTATAAAAAAGCCTACTATAAAAAAGTCAAGTAAATTAATAAAATAATTTATTTAAAAAGTTTAAAGTACGCAAAAAAGGGCCTTTCACCCTTAAAGTTTATGAAGCCATAGTAGCTTCAGAGTTTAAAATATATAGATCTTTGAAAATTTAATATGTTTATTTTTGTGGAACAAATGATTTATTGTTCTTTAAAAGGGAATAAATTACTCTAACAAGTTTTTTCTCAATGTGTCCTATAATAACATTATGTTGTTTACCTTCATTAATTTTCTTGTGATAGTAATCATTGAAAGTTTGATCATGTTGCCAAATTATGAAAGATGCTTGATGAATTGCCCAACGCAAGTATTTAGATCCACGTTTAGAAATCTTTAAATTTGCTTCATATTGGCCTGATTGATAGACTGAAGGGTCTAACCCTGCGAAAGCTAATAATTTATCTGGTGATGAAAATCTATTTATATTTCCAATTTCACTAAGAATCATAGCTCCAGTAATATTTCCAACACCTGGAATACTTAATATTACTTGACCATATTCTTTTATAATTGATGATATTTCTTTTTCGTACGATTCAATTTGTTTATTAAAGAATAGAATTGTTTCAATTGCTTGCTTAATTTGAAAAGCATAAAAATCCTCTGACTGACCTACTGAATTCTTTGCTATTTCCTGAATTTCAAAAGCAGTTGCTGAACATCTGGCATGTATATGTTTTGATATTGAGGATAATTTTGCTTTTGCTATTTTCTTTGGAGTAGGATAATTTAATAAAATATTTAATGAACTAACTCCATATAAATCTGAAAACAAATTTAAATATTCAGGAAAAACAATTGTAATAAGTCTATTTAAAATAACTTTATATTTACTTTTAGCTTTTACGAGTTGAAATCTTTGTCTTGTAAGTGACTTTAAAGCTTCAATGTGGTATAATGGAGAAGTATAGGGTTGGAAATCGTATTTGTTTCTTTGTAAGAACATACAAATGGCTTGAGAATCAACTTTATCGGTTTTAGTCTTTCTGACTGAAGTTGCTTTTCGATCCATATTGGTTAATAATGGATTAATCAAAGCTACTTGAAAACCAGCTTTATAAAAGTAATTTAGAATGTTATTACTGTAATGTCCAGTTGATTCTAATCCTATACGCACATTTGAATCTTTAGTTTGCTCCACAAAGTTTGTTATAGCTGTGTGGAGTTTTTTATATCCTTCTTCATTGTTATCAATTGAAAAAGGTTTAGAGTAAATTAGTCCAGTTTCATCTTGCATTAAAAAACAGTCGTGTTTTTTAGAGGCCACGTCAATACCTACAAAAATCATAGTATCAGTCCTTTCTTTGATTAACACTGGTGCTATCTACAGATTTTAATTCATGTTACCTCGTTGTTGATGAACCAGTCTATGCTGTAACCTACTTATAACCATATTAAATTAAAAACTGTAGCTATACCCTTTTTTAACCAGTCAGTGCTGTAAGGAGGAAAAGAAAATAGTCTACAGCGTTATCGATAATATTTTAACATAATCTATATGAAATAAATTGATATTAGTTCATTATCAATTAAAATAATTATGAACAATTTATATTATACGAGGAGGATGCTATGATTGAATTAAAAAACG
>ENA-OPNI01000525-OPNI01000525.1-human-gut-metagenome-genome-assembly--contig:-NODE-525-length-12943-cov-1.910227_pt1 | contig 12943 bp, 9 predicted proteins | sample MGYA00241538_ERZ501773 | MGnify/ENA primary metagenome ERZ501773 (study PRJEB25962, sample SAMEA2042556) | human gut metagenome | biome: human gut; feature: human-associated habitat; material: faeces...
AAGTGAACGTACTGGTTGCATTATCCCAGGTGAAGTTCTGCATCGATATGCCGTTGCAAACCATGGGTTCCACTGTTTTTACACCGTTTTCGGTACAAACGAACGGGTAATAAGCATAAGAGGATGTGCCATTCTCGTCTACACTTTCCAGCAGGAAGGCACGGCCTTCTCGCATGACAGAAGCTACTTTCTGATCGCCCTGCATCAGATTAAACAGGTTGTAGTCTGAATCATCGCTGATCTGTGCGGCAGCAGCCAGATAGGTGGTCCAGTCTAACGTATCGTCCAGACGGGTCATCACCATTTCCACGCCATGTTTCTTTCCGGTGAGGCGAATCTCGTTTTCAGAAGTCGAGCGTACGATGAATTCATAGTCGCCCATCAGGCCCGGATCGTTATACCCGTTGGGTTCACAAAACGCATGCAGAATCTCATTGTACGAGTCGAAGCTGATTTCCGTTCCGTTATACGACTGTACGGTATAGAGCGAAGTAACAGTCTGTCCGGGGCTATACGAAGAAGTCGCATAATCGGAAGCAATCGTCACCTCGTTGGCATCAAACTTAAAGAACAGGTTGGCAGCTCCACTCATACCTTCGTTGCCGTAACGATATACCAGCCTCCACCCGTTTGTAGAACTGGTCAACAAACTCTTCAATTCAAGGACCGAAGCATTTTCCCTGTCGGCAGACGACTGTTCGAACAAATCCTCCTCGCTGAACAAGCACGACTGCATGGAAAACGTCATACATGCCAATAAACTATATAAAATTAATTTCTTCATAATTCCGGTGTTTTATTAGTTGAACAAGGTATTGATTTCTCCCTGCCGACGCTGAACCACGTCGCGCAATTCATACAAATCTACCCCCCATGAATCTTTCATGTACTTGTACACAATGTCGAACTTCTGTTCCAGGATGGCCCGTCCGTTGACATCCGGGTTATAGTACGGACTGTTGGGATCCGGTTCGGCTGTCTCCAGAAACGACTCCCAGGTGTCTGCCGAATTGGTCACAAAGATAGACAGCATCTCGGCAAAGTCTTCTGAGCCGCGGTCCATGGCATACGGAGAGATGAATCCCATCTGCAACGCCTGGTCATCGTAAATCTGGTACCAGTCGGAACCCACATAGCTCGATTCGGTGATACGGTCGTAGTTGGTGTCGTAAGGCTTACGCTGGTTCAGGATGTGCGTAAACTCGTGGTGCATGGTCTTGAAGTAATACTCATTCAGGGTATTGACGTCCAGGTTGTTCAGGTCCAGGTCGTTGATCTTGAAGAGGGTTACCTTCATGCCCTGTTCGGCCTGACCCAGAATCATACCCGATTCGGTGTAGGCCACGTTACCAATCATCTGAATCAGTTTCGGCACATAGGTACGTGTGGTTTCAATGCCCCATACCTCATCGTATGCTTCCATCCATACAAACTTCACGATTTTTGCCAGGGCGAAAGCTTTTTCGTAATCGGCCGGAACCAAGTCGTATTCCACGTCGGTTTCGTTGTCGTCCAGACGATACTTCACCTGAATATTATAGGTATAGACATAGTTTTCAAGCAGCCACTTGTCAAATTCATTCGGCTCTTCGGCTTCCGTTCCGTCCGACCCGAATATACTGTGCGAGGTATCTATCTCATCGCTGTTGCAAGAAACAAATCCCAGCGACAGTAAAAACATTGATGCGTATATAAAGTATTTTTTCATAATTGTTCCTCCTTGACGGTTAGTTGTTTCTAGGATTAGGCTCCATACCTGCGCTGATTACATCACTCGGAATCTGAATGGCACGACGTGCGTCGTTGGCATCCATCTGGTCGGTCACTTCGATGCTGCCGTCGTCTTTCATGTAACGGCGATATACCGTGATGCCGAAACGTTTGATGTCCAGCCAGCGGAGTCCCTCATGCAAGGTCGTGATACGGCGGGCCTGCAGGATGGCGTGAATCAGATTCTCCTGGGTACCCTTCTCGATGGCAAATTCCGGATGCAGTTCCTTCTTCACCGTCGGTTCGGTCGGCGTATAATAAGCCAGTCCGTCGTAGAACGCATTGATTTCCTCTTCCGTCATGGCCTGTGAACGGGTGGTATAGGCAGCCATCCAAGTGTTCAGGTCGGCCAGCGCATGCGTGTAATCCTTCTTCACGGCATAAGCCTCGGCACGGCTCAGCAGCAGCTCGTCGGTAGTAAACGCCGCATTGACACAATATCCGTTGATGGTTCCGGCTACCACGTCGACATACTCCTTGTACTGTGCCACTTTCATGGAAATGATCTTGGTAGGCAGTGCAGAAGAGTTGCTCCATACGCCCACACGGTAAATCGTAGTATTCGGACTGGATGTATAATTTCCCCACGGACCATTCGAGCGGTTGGTTTCATACGACACTTCGGGACCGTGCGCATAGCGTTCTCCCAATCCGTAAGGGCCACTCACATATCCCCAGTAAGAATGGAAGCAGACCAGCATCAGATTGGCCGCTCTCTCTGCATCCACGTATTCGTTCGGCTGGATTTCACCGTTCAGTGACAAAGCGCCCAGTGCTTCCCAGTCACGCAGCATCAGCGAAGGATTGTCGCCCAGGACAGCTGTCGCATATTCTATCACTTTGTCGTAGTTCGACAGGTCCGGCTGCGTATAGTTCAGGTAGAAACGGGCCGCAAATGCATTGGCCGCATTCTTGTTGAAATGGTACTTGGGCACTGAATACTTGCTGTCGCTGATCAGAGGAAGTCCCTCCAGCAAATCCTTTTCTATCCCCTTGTACAACTCTTCCAGTGTACCGCGGTCGTAGTTCGGGCTTACGGTAGTTTCCAGCGAAGTCATGTAAGGAAGTCCCAAATCGGTAGACGCCTTGGATGAATAGGCCTTGCAGAATACCGTAGCCAAGATAAAGTGATTGTAGGCACGGCAGAGCAATGCTTCACCTCTTGTGGCATCCATCGAGGAAGGATTCCCCTGTTCGGCAATCATCGTCAAGACCTGGTTGGCCGTGGCGATTGCCTTGTAGCATCCTTCCCACACGGAAGCCGGAGAATCGTCCTCGTTCTGAGAAGTATCTTCCCACTTGTACAAGTCCTCCTGCAGACGATCCATAGCCGCATAACGGTTAGGGTAAGCATCGGTATTATCACTATACATCTCAAACATTTCCAGAGGCATGCTATTAGGATAAGCCGTCACCAGCAGATAATCGGCGTTTTCTGATGTCACTTCCGTACGCTGGTCTGGCATCTCATCCAGAAAATCACTACAGGAAGCCAATCCCATCGAACTTCCTACAATGGCTACTAATACTATATATTTCTTGTTCATAATGTCTTATTTTTTGTTATAACCCTAATCTCAGTGTAAATGTAAACTGACGTGGCACCGGAGAAGCCACACCACCTGCATTGAAGAATTCAGGATCCTGTCCGTTCAACTTCTTGTCGGCATAGAGCAGGAACAGGTTCGTGGCCTGTACCTTCAGTGAAAGGTTCGACAGTTTCAGCGGAGCAATCCATGCTTTCGGGAACTCGTAGGCCAGTGAAATCTCCTTCATACGGATGAAGTCGCCTTTGGCCACACGTACATCCGAATAGTTGTAGGCATTGTACGCGTATCTGTAGTCGGTGTTCTCATTGTACATTCTGGCAGAAATGATGGCAGGGATGTTGGTCACATTCTCATCGCCCGGCAAGGTCCAGCGGTTCTTGAACTCACGTGTCATGGCACTCAGGTCGGAATACTGGGCACTGAATACCGGATTCAGACGAACTACGTTGCCAAACGAATAAGTCATGAAGATGTTCAGACGGAAACCTTTGTACGTAAAGATGTTACCCAAACTACCGGTAATGGTCGGGTCGGTAGGACCTTCGTAAATCAGGAAGTCTGTGTTGTCACGTTCCTGGAAGTTGATACTGGTGCTGGTAATCTCTCCCTTTTCGTTTTCAATCAAAGGAATACCGTTTTCATCCAGTCCTTTAAACGGGATAGAGAACAAACCTCTTACCGGATAGCCTTGTTTGGCGAAACCTGTACCCGAAATCAAATCCATGATATTGGCGTTCTGCTGCAGGTCGGTTACTTCATTCTGCGCATTTGAGAAGATGAAGTCGGTATTCCAGTTAAAGTCCTTGGTCTTGATGTTATGGGTAGACAAGGTAAATTCCACACCGTGTGACTTCATGGAAGCTACGTTGGCCAGTTTCAGAATCGTACCACCTACACCCTGTGTATTGACGGCACCAATCAAGTCGTAGTTGTTACGGGTATACCAGTCGAGTGCAAAGTTGATGCGGTTGTCGAGGAATCCCATATCTATTCCGATATTCAACTCATGTTTCTTTTCGTACGTCAGTTCACTGTTTTCCAGGTCTACCAGCTGCAAGCCTGATTCCTGAATGTTGGTAAACGGACGGTAAGGAATGTAACTGTTGATGATTGCCTTCGAGTTGGTCACGTCGGCCGGACCCCGGTCGGCAGTCAGTGAGTAAGAAGCCTTCAGTGTCAAGTGTGACATGGCAGGTTCCAAGGCTTCGAAGAATTTCTCTTCGTGCACATTCCATGCACCTGAGATATTCCACGTAGGCAACCAGCGTGCGCTACGGCTCTTACCCATGCGGTTGGTACCTTCGTAACGGATGGTACCGTTGATGGAGTATCTTCCGGCATACGAATAGTTGGCATTGGCGAAGAAAGCCACGCTGCGCACCTTCGTATTGTTCAGGCTGAAATACTGGTCGCCGTCTTCAATGCCTTTCTTAAAGTACTGGTAAATGTAATAAGGTGTCTCACCGTTTGCATACTGCATACCCCAACCCTGGAAATTGGATTTCGTACGGTCGATGGCATTCACTTCCATACCTCCGAACCAGTTGGTCAGGTGTACCTCATTGAATACCTTGTTATAGTTCACCGTTCCACGGAAATCGTAGCTCAGCATCTTATAATCGGTACGGCGGTAAATACCCCCTTCCGGCAGTACGGAGATAGGCAGTGCATACGGGTTGTCGGGGTCGGTATACAGGAAGGGGTTCTTGTCCATGATGGTCTTGTCGTCCAGTCCGGCACGGTAAGCCTCCGCCTGATTTGAGTCATCCTTAATCTTGTGTTCCTGCGAAGTACCCTGATACTTTACGGCACCCAGCGCACTGAATTCCAGTCCCGCAACCGGTTTCCATTTCAGTTCACCCTGGAATTTCACATCCACGATGTTCAGGTCCATATAGTTGTTTTCCAGCTCGTTCAAGATATTAAACGGTGCATAGTTGCTGGTATAATACTCATTCGGGTCGAGCGTACGTGACGTATTCAGCGCGTAAGAGTACGGGTTGATATCGAAGTCACGCTTCACCTCACCGGAAACCACATCCACATCCTGTCCCAGGGTACCCGGAGCCTCCTGATTACGGTAAGAGGCATTGGCAATCATGTTAAAGCTCAACCATTTCGAAATGTTGTAAGAAGTATTCACATTCGCCGTATAACGTTCCACCGAGCTGCGTTTGTACCATCCCGGATCGTACATGGCACTCAGAGAAGCATAGAACGACGACTTGTCTGTACCACTGCTGATGCTCACGGAGTGGTTCTGGCTCAAGCTCGGTGAGAAAAGCACGTCGAACCAGTCCGTATTGCGGAACTCGGCTGCCTGCAGATAGCTGTTGCGGGCACTTTCCGTGTTCTGCAACATCGGCAGTCCCGTACTTGGGTTGAACGTATTCATCAGCTGATACATCTTACCATAGACACCGCTTTCTGCCGCACGTATGGTTTCCGAGAAATTCAGCCAGCCCTTCTGCTCCATCTGTTTGTAGATACCCATCTGCTCCTGTGAGTTCATGATGTTGAAATCATTGTAACTCGGTACCAGACGCGTGGTAAACTCACCCGTATAGTTCACTCTGCTGGAACCAGCCTTACCTTTCTTGGTGGTCACGACAATCACACCGGCCATGGCACGTGCACCGTAGATAGAAGTGGCCGAACCATCCTTCAGAATCTGGAAGCTCTCGATATCGTCGGCGTTCAATCCCGCAATGGCCGAACTGATCAATGTTTCGGCATCACCTGATGAAAGCTGGTCGGCACTCACCTCCACCGCATCTTCCATGATTACGCCATCCACAACCCACAGCGGCTTGGAGCTACCGTAGATGGAAGTCGCACCACGTACACGGATTTTCGGAGCTGTACCGAAAGTACCGGAAACGTTCTGTACCGATACACCGGCTGCCTTACCTTCCAGACCGCGGCTGATATCGGCCAGACCATCCATCTTCACGTCCTCACCCGAAATCTGCGTGGCGGCCCCACTGAACAGTCGCTTGTCCATGCGCTGCATACCGGTTACCACTACTTCATCCAGTACCTCCGTATCCGATTCCAGCACTATCTTCATATTATTCCTGGCCGTAACCGTCTGCGATTTCATACCGATATAACTAATCACGAGCTTCGCCCCTTTATTGACTTTCAACGTAAATTATCCGTCGATATCCGTAATTGTACCGTTAGAAGTTCCTTTTACTAAAATAGAAGCTCCCACCACAGGTAAGTCGTCCTCCGAAGATACCACCACACCTGTCACTTGTACAGCCTGCGCTATCGCCAGACTTATGCCTATTAACAAAAAGGCACAAAAAAGTGTAATTCTCTTTCTCATATTTCAATATTTTTTTGATAACGGCAACAAATTTATACATATTATTTTATACTATGAAACAAAAAGAGAGGAAAAATACAATTTTTTTTACAAATTTCTTTCATCACAATAGAAAGAATATTAATTTGAGCATAAAAATGCAAAATAAATACCATATTATTTATTTAACACCACCCAAAAAGAAGCCATACCACACTGGTTTATAAGCAATTAAGCGACTACAAACTGGCATTTTTGTCACTATTTAGCGTAATTTGGCATATCATTTTGCTATTTACAGAAATAAATTTCTAAACCAATATTTATTTATATTTCAAAAAAAAGCTTACATTGATTATTTAATGGCGAGCTGGACCTCTTGCATATACAGTTATTATTCGAATGGGTTGTTGTATTATGTACATATAAAGTATAATCTGTATGCATCTTAATATAGCCATACAATGTTAGAAAAGTGGCAATAGATATGAAGGATGAATGACTTGGATCAGAAAAGTTCGGAGACAGTCAAACTTCATATTATAAAGATTCAATAAAATCTATGGATAAGAATTTAAAAGTAAAATCACGCAAGAGAAGCGCAAAAAAAACGAAGAAAAAAACTTTGAATAGAGAATTTAAAAGGCTATTTTTGTAGAAAAGATGCAAGAATATGATATTAAATTTAGAAATTAAGAATTACCGTTCATTTAAGGATGTATGTTCCTTTACGACAGAGCCGACCTCATCAAAGGCCAAGGTTGATAATATATGTGAAGTTGAGACCAATGCAGAAGGATTAAAAAAGGCTCTGAAAATCTCTTTGATTTATGGAGCAAATGCTTCAGGTAAGACTAATATCATAAAGTTTTTATACGGGTTCAGGCGATGGGTTCACAATCTTGATAACAGGGTTGGTGATGATATTCCATTGTATCATCCGTTCAAATTTGACAATACTACGGCTGATGCACCAATAGGTTTTTCAATGGAGTTTATAACTCAGAAAATCAGATATAAATATGAAGTCAGTTTTACCAGATTGCAGATAGAGTCAGAATCGTTGATTTATTATCCAAACGGTAAACAGACACAACTTTATGAACGCGCTTTGCTTTCCGAAGATAAAGAATCAGATACGATTAAATTCGGATCAAGCCTTTCCTCTTCCAAACCTTTCAATGTGTTCAAGAATCAGTTGCTGATTTCCAAGTTCCTGAAGGATACACCATGCGAACCGATAACAAATGCTGCAAAATATCTGGCGGATATGATAGTTTCCAACGGTTATCATGAAGATACTATGCTGGGTGAAGACAAGGAAATGATCAGATGGCTTTATTCACGCCCAGAGAACAAAAGACTACTTGCTGAATTTCTGGCATTTGCGGATACCGGCATGGCGGGTTTCCAGTTGGAAAAGCGCAGTGATGGTGTGGAAGTTACAAGCCAGCATGGTTTATATAATGACGGCGAGGATTTAGGTAAAACGACAGATTTACCTTTAAAAGAAGAATCTTTTGGTACACGAGCACTTTTTCTTATAGGATGTTATATATTACAGGCACTGCAAAACGGAAGTCCATTTTTTATAGATGAAATGGATTCTGGTCTACATTCCTATATAACACAACTCATTGTGGACATTTTCAGAAATGAAAGAATAAACAAGAATAATGCCCAATTGATTTTTACGACCCATGATGTGAATCTGCTTGACCAGAATACTATCCGTAAAGACCAGGTATGGTTTACAGAAAAGAATGAGCAGGGAGTATCAGAGATATTCTCTCTTTCCGATTTTGAGGACGTAAGAGAGGATACATTGTTTGCCAAATGGTATTTGAACAATAAATTTGGAGGTGTCCCTTCATTAAAACCACTGGAGAAACTGTTTGTAGAAGATGGCAAGAACGAATGAAAATAAACGTCATAGTAAGTATGTCATAAGAATAGTGTGTGAAGGCGATAAGACCGAGCCATTATTCTTTACAGACTTGTGTGACCAGTTTTATGGTGACAGCAAAGATTTTGATGTACGTACAATTCCGCAGCCTAATATACCGGTTGAAAATATTGAAGCGGATTCTTCCAGAGGAAGCTATAAAGGGAAGAAACGTAAAGTCAAGTATAGTGGACAGAAAGATGTTGCTGAATATTACATTGAAATATATTTACTATTAAGTGTTTATGTTCTTAACAATATATAAAATGTAATTTGCTTAATACTATAAAGGTATGATGGTAGTGTTTCATTCAGTGTGTCTGAAATGAGTCTTCAAATCTTTTAGCTTTGCAAATATATCACTTTATTTGATACATGAGGCCGTCTCAAAATGAATTGAGACGGCCTCATAAAGATATTCTTAAGAGATGACTATACTCGTCAATCAGAAAAGAAACAATTGTCCGTAATATCAATGAATCTTTTCAGATGCCTTTATTGTATTTTTTTAATGTCAATAAGCTAACGCCACCAAGCATTGCAAAGAAATACAATACACAAAGATAGGTACATACTTCCTCAATGCTGTAATGTAATCTATAGATAAGAATCTGAGTAATTAAAAATGAAGCGACTGAAGCCCACGCCCATGCAGATAAAGCAAAGCCATGGATGGTAGAAATCTGTTTCATGCCAAAATAATCAGTCAATAAGGTGGGAAGCGTAGAAAATCCGCCTCCATATCCCATATTGATGATAAACAACAGCAACAATACAGATAACACGCTCAGTCCTGAAATTACAGACACATTCACAGTCACGATAATGCTGCTGAAAAAGATGATACAATAGATCCAGACTTTGGGACGCAAATAATCCGACAGCGTAGCATAACCAAATCTGCCCAATGTATTGAAGAAAGCGGTCAATGAAGCAATCAAACCAACGTATACGGCACTGATGCCCACGCCTTGTACAATGTTCTTCTCAAAAGAAATCAATACCAACCCACAAGTGATATTAATGAAAAACATGAACCAGATGATAATGTAACGGGGATCAAGGAGGATACCCTTGATCTTCGATACGGATAAAGATATATCTTCTTTCTTCTCCACCCAACCAGAAGGCTTCTTGATCAGATAAGAAGCGGTAATCATGCATATCGTACTGATAAAAGCCATCACCAATAAAGTAACGACCACCCCATAATGCTTCGTACAAGATTCTATAATCGGAGAAAACATCACCTTCGACAAACCAAATCCACTGATGGCAATACCTGTGGCCAACCCCTTATACTTGCTGAACCATATCATCAAGGTCTTTACAGGGGATATATATCCGATTCCCAAACCAATACCCATGATCACGCCATACGAAATGTATATCAGATAAGGAATCTTATTATATACGGCAAATGCGGACAATAACAATCCTGCTACAAAACAAATCGTAGAACAATAAGTAGCTAACTTTACATTACTCTCTACAAACTTCCCGCCAAAGGCCGCACTCATCCCCAGAAAGAATATAGCCAACATGAAGCATATTTCAATCGAAGATACGTCCACTCCCATATAGGAAGCAATGTCACCCTTGAACAATGACCAACAATATACACTACCGATACAACAATGTATCAATAAGGCAGGCAATGCGCCATTCACCCATCTGTTCTCTTTTAAACCCTTAAGTTGCATTTTTATAAATCAATTTATGTTTATCCTTTTTAAAACATTGATATTCAGCAAACATCCTATTGTAGGGTACCCCCTTTGGGTGGTCGCCAGCAGGCACCCTTCTAAAAAAAAGTCTGCAAATTTAACGATTATTATTTACATGTGGCCATGGGAAAAAGGTTTTTCGTAATCAGTTCTTTCCCTTTTTCTGATTCTCTGAGCGGTCTGCACGGGCAAACACGTGAAAAGCCCTTCGGAATAAAAATGTCCATATCTATTCCTTGATTTGGCATAAGCGGCTATGCAACTTTGTGGCATAAGACAAAAAAATAAGATATGGAAAAGACATTCATACAACAGATTAAGGCAATCGCCTCAAAGCTCCATCACAGTAAACTTCAGCGACTGGGTGGAAAAGAAATGGGATGGCTGCTGGAGGGCCTGAAAGCAAACTTAGGTTTAGACACCAAGGAAGAAGCGATTCTGTTTACCGCAGCTGTAGTGGAAGGACTTGCGATATTGATGATATTGCCTCCTACTTTGATTGCACCCAACTGGACATCATGGAATATATGCCGGCCACCCAATCATTATCAAAGAAAGGATTTATAGTCCAGACCAATCTAAGCGAATGTCGCATGGCGCGACGGGATTATATGGTGACCAATTACGTCATCAACTGCATACTGGAGAACCGCAAACCGGAAGGTCGTAAGGCGCGTATGCTCGACAAAGAGTTCGACAGATATGATTTCTGCAACCTGGTGGACTCACAGATTCAGGACGATAATGTGACTGCCGAGGAATTGTTCCAGTTTGTTGAGACACTGGAGCAGGACAACCACGAAATGCCACTCGTCAAAGAGTTGAAGCATATAATGACCGACATCCAGTCGCGTACCCTTTTCTATGAAGTCTGTTTCGATTTCTTCAATCAGGAAAGAGGCGGACGCTCTTCTCTAAACGACACACTTTCGGACATGTATGAAGTGTTCGGCCCACAATTCCACGAGCGCAAGCTTCTTCTTGAAGGCACCCATCCGCTGATAAAAGCAGATTTGGTCGAGATTTCCGGCGATCATACTGAAATCCTACTGACAGACTGCGGGAAGCATCTATTCCTTGAAGAAGACTACAGCGCTTTTGGTGAAACGTATTCAGGACTCACTCCATATTCTTTTGCACGTCTGGTAAAAGAGTATGTACACGGTCGTGAGCACGACACAGAAAATGAACATGTACTGGCCAAATTAACTACAAAACTGACAGACATGGAGAAATATAACTCCAGCCTCACGTGTATTCAGAAAATTAAAGAACGGGTAGCCGAAGCGGACTACCGCGCACTGTTCTATATCCTCTGTGATGCCTGCGCCAATAGCGACATGGTAAACATAAGCGGTGAACTGGCCAGGCTCTACCCTGTCAAGGAAAGGTATAAGAACATAAAACTCTTCAAGGAAGAACAACATAAACTGCAACGCCTCGACCTAGTGGAACTGGTGACCCAAAGCAGCCTCTTTGGAGAATACACGGCTCTGCAACTGACAGACAAAGGCAAGCAGCTTTATTTTGAAGAGGATGCGGAACTTTTTATAGAAAATTGGGATAAGAAAGACCTCATTCTGTCGGCCGAAATACCAGAAAAGCAACTGTTCTTTTCCGGCAGCGAACGTAAGCAGCTCTCATTGGTGGGTGACACACTCGCTGAAGCGAACTACCAGTCACTGGTTGCCCGACTTGAATCAAAAGGATTGCCCAAAGGAATTTCCATTCTATTGTACGGAGAGCCGGGCACAGGAAAGACCGAGTCGGTCATGCAATGGGCACGAGCCACCGGCCGCGACATCTTCCATGTAGACATAAGTGCCTCGAAAAGCATGTGGTATGGCGAAAGTGAGAAAATCATAAAGGACATCTTCGACCGTTACAGAAGAGCCTGCAAGCGTTCCGGCCTCAAACCGATTTTACTCTTCAACGAGGCGGATGCCATCTTTTCCAAGCGCCGCGACATTTCAGGAGGCAACAGCGTGGACCAGACGGAGAATACCATCCAGAACATTCTTCTCGAAGAGATGGAGAAGCTCGACGGTATCCTGATTGCCACGACGAATCTTTCCAACAACCTCGACAGAGCCTTTGAACGAAGATTCCTGTTCAAGATACATTTCAGCAGACCTTCTGCGGAAGTGAAGTGCCACATCTGGCTGCATAAAATGCCCATGCTGACCTCACAGGAAGCCAAACAACTGGCCTCACTTTATGATTTCAGCGGGGGCGAGATTGATAACGTCGTGCGCAAATATACGATGATGGAAATCATTGAGGGCAAAGCTCCGTCGTTCGATGCCATTCTGAAGCTCTGCAAGGAGGAAAAGATCAACCTGCCTTACAAAAGCATCGGTTTTGCCCGGCAATAATATCCTTCAAGCCTGCGCTTGCAATTTTCAAGTCTAATTTATATTTTTAAAACAAATATCATATCACGCTTATGGCAGCAAACAAATTCGGACGGTACGTCTGGCTAGTAGATTTAATCCGATGCCACCCGTACATCACCTTCAAGGAAATCAGTGAACGATGGGAAAACTGCGGACTGGGCGACGGCAAGCCGCTTCCCTGGAAAACCTTCATGAACCACAAAGATGCCGTGCAGACCATCTTCGACATCGTCATCGCCTGC
>ENA-OPNI01000529-OPNI01000529.1-human-gut-metagenome-genome-assembly--contig:-NODE-529-length-12912-cov-3.766120_pt1 | contig 12912 bp, 7 predicted proteins | sample MGYA00241538_ERZ501773 | MGnify/ENA primary metagenome ERZ501773 (study PRJEB25962, sample SAMEA2042556) | human gut metagenome | biome: human gut; feature: human-associated habitat; material: faeces...
ATTATTAAAATGAAAAATTTTCATTATTAATCAAAGGATGAAATGTTTGTTACAAAATATATAACTATATAAAAATAAATTTTATTATTTATTGATTTGACGTCCACATTACTTGACCGGGGGGGGGTGATATACTAAATAAAAAAGCAAAAAAAAATAATTTAGACCATAAATTAGGTATCTATATTTTTTATAAAAGGCGATTAAATAAAAAATATAGATATTACCATGTTTTATAATTTTAGGTAAAAAGGGGATTAAATGATTATAAAATTAAGAATAAGTTTGTTGATTGCTATTGCATTATTAATTTTAGGATTACTTTGTATATACATACCTAATCAACAGCAGTATTCTAAAGCAGGTTATTCAGAATTACATATAAGAATTAAACCATATTGGTTTAATACACCTAGCGCTAATGCGTTGGTTAATGTTAATGGTTATGTTAATGCCGAAAGTTCAAGTTATAAAAGTTCAGATGGTAATAGTTATTCAGGCAATTTTGGTTCTATTACTTTAAAAGTTACAAAAACAAGTGGAAATGATATTGATGGTGGAGGGACGATAACATATACAGATACTAAGTCGCAAAAAGAAAAATCAATAGGAAATAAAGGTTGGAGTGGTTCAGCATTTCTAAACATAACTATATCTGTATCGCCAACTTCAGGCTTTGCTGTATATAAACCATATTGTGCACATTTAAAAAGAGATGAAGATAAAGCGATTCCTTCTTCTTTAAGAATTACACAAAGTGAATTTAGTAGTATTTGTGCATCATATAGTCAATATTCAACAAGTTATGAATTATATCATGCATTGGCGTGGAGTCATTCAAATAATTTTATGAATGTATACGTTATTTTTTATCCTAAATCTTATACGATTCGTTTTTATGAAAATGGTGGAGATTGGGGAACCTCATCTACTTATAAAACAACGACAACCGTTTTTTATGAAGATTATAATATAGTTTCTGGTAATCCAACAAGGACGGGCTATACTTTTGATGGTTGGTATACATCAAGCAGTGGTGGAAGCAAAGTAACATCATCAACAGCATTTACAAATACAAGTAATACATATCTATATGCACATTGGGATGCAAACTCATATACATTGACAGCGAATGCGAATGGAGGAAGTATACCATCAACAAGTGGCTGGAGTGGGACAGGGACAAAATCAACAAAGTCAGTAGATTATGATAGTAGTTATGGGGCACTACCAACGCCAACAAGGACAGGATATACATTTGATGGATGGTATGATGCAAGTAGTGGAGGGAATAAAGTAACCTCATCAACTAAAATGACAACATTAGGAGAAACAATCTATGCTCATTGGACAGCGAATGGATATACATTAACAGCGAATGCGAATGGAGGAAGTATACCATCAACCAGTGGATGGAGTGGAACAGGGACAACATCAACAAAGACAGTAAAATATAATAGCCAATATGGGATATTACCAACTCCAACAAGGATAGGATATACATTTGATAATTGGTGGACGTCAGGAAGTGGAGGAAACAGAGTATATACGACAACAGCAATGAATAGCACAAGTGGAGCAACAATCTATGCTCATTGGACACCAAATATATATAAGATAACATTAGATAAACAGAGTGGGAGTGGAGGAACAGACGAGATATACTTAAAATACAATACAGCATGGTGTTCAGATAGAAATGGAACAATAACGATAACGAGTATAACAAAACCAACACGGACAGGATATACATTTGGAGGATATTATACAGATGAGAATGGAGCAGGAACACAGATAATAAATGCATCAGGCTCAATAACCGGAAGCAAGACATACATAGCATCAGCCGACACATTGTATGCAAAATGGACAGCGAATACATATAGTATAGTATTTGACAAAAATGGTGGAAGTGGAAGCATGAGTAACCAGAGTATGACGTATGATAAAGCAAGCAATTTAACAACAAATACATATACAAGACAAGGATATTACTTTGTAGGTTGGTCAAAGACGAAACTAGGGGTGCAAAGCACAATACCAACAAGTAATATATATAAAGACGAAGCAAGCGTAACAAATTTGACAGCAACAGATAAAGGAACGGTTACATTATACGCAGTATGGTTAGACACATGGGCAAACCATGGAACTACACCAACAAAAGGAGATGGAACAGAATCATCACCATATATAATAGATAGTGCAGAGAAATTAGCATATATTATAAAAAATTATAAATCATCATTTTATAAACAAACTGTAGCGATAGACTTAAGTAAATATTATTGGTATCCAATAGGGACAAGCACAAATAAGTTTAAAGGTAATTATAATGGCCAGGGGAATGAAATAAATAATATGAATATACCTGAGATAACAAATGCAGGTGGAAGTAGGATACAATCAAATTTAGGATTATTTGGATATACAGAAGGGAATGTAAAAATATCTGGGATTTATTTAAAGAACGCAACAGTCTATGGGAAAGATAATGTAGGGTTGATAGCAAGTAATATATCAGGAACAACAGAAATAAGTTCAAATATAATAGAGAGTAGTAAAATTTATGCAAGTGGAAACTATGGGGCAATAACAGGAGTAGCAACAAGTGGAACAAGTATAAAATATAACCTAGTATATGTAACAACAAGTGGTGGGACAAGCACAAATGGACTATATACAGGTTCAACAACATTATCAACAAACCTAGTAGAAAATAACGGAACAAGAAGCAAAGTAGGGACAGAAGACTTAACAGGCTGGGGCAAGGTATTCAATAGATTATTGCCATCAGCAATATCATGGGGAGCACAAGTATTTCCTGTAACAACAGCAGATTTTACAAATTGGGTTAATAAAACAATTAATTAAATTTTAGCAAAAAAGAAGATTTTTTCTTCTTTTTTTTTATTAGATGAAATAAATTTTTTAATTGTTTCGAATTTTAATAATTAAACATTTTTTTGACAAAAATAATGATTTTGTGTAATATAAAATTATAATATTTATAGGTGGTGATTATTTTGGCAAATAAAAGAAAGCCTTTTTTTACATTTGTAAAAAGTATTTTAAAGATATTTAGACATAAACCAAAAATTATTAATGAAAATGAGATTTTAGAAGATGGTGCAATTTATTTAAGCAATCATAGTGCTGCTAGTGGACCTCTTATTTATGAATTATATTTTCCTAAAGAAACACGTTTTTGGGGAACATACGAAATGTGTGAAGGTTATCGTTCGCAATGGAAATATTTGAGTAAAATTTATTATCCTAACAAAAAACACCTGCCAAAGTGGCTTTCAAAAATAGTTGCAACAATAGTTCTTCCATTTATTCACGGATTTTATAAGGGGATAGACATTTTACCGACATATCCTGATGCAAGATTGTTTAAGACTATTAAAAGAAGTTTTATAGAACTTGACAATAATAAGAGTATAATGATTTTCCCTGAAAATTCATCTGATGGATATCATGATATTTTAACAGAATATTTTGCTGGATTTTTAGTTCTTGCAAAGTTATATTATAAGAAAACAGGTAAAAATTTAACCATATACAATATGTATTATTATAGAAAGAAGAATACTATTATTATAAAGAAAGCAACAAGTTATTTAGAACTTATTAATAGTGGTTTGTCAGATAAGGAAATCGCAAATAAATTAAAAAAGGAAGCAAATCAAATTTTTGAAGAAAAATTTAAAAAAGAAAGTAAATAATAATGAAAAAAAAAGGACATTATTTAATTTTTAATGTCCTTTTTATTTTTAAGAATTTTATAATTATTATTTGAAAAAATTATTCTTCAGGTTCATTTACAATAGGGTGCTCTTTAAAATAGTTATATATTTTATTTGCAAGGGCAGGATTTATTCCAGGGACAGTTTCAAGTAAATCAATATTTGTTTTTGAAATTTGTTCACTAGTTCCAAATGCTTTTAATAGGGCATCTCTTTTTTTAGGTCCTATTCCAGGTATATCGTCAAGAATTGATTTTGTTTGTTTTTTAGTTCTGATATACCTATGATAGGTTATTGCAAATCTATGTGCCTCATCTCTTATTCTTTGAAGCAGCCTTAATTCTACACTTGCAGGTTTTAAAATTATAGGATTAGATGAATTAGGGACAAAAACTTCTTCAAGTTTTTTTGCAAGCCCGATGATTTCAATTTGATTTTCAAGACCAAATTTTTCTAAAATTGAATAACAAGATGATAATTGACCTTTTCCACCATCAATAACAAGTAGGTTTGGTTTTTCTATAAAACTTTCGCCATTTTGTTCAACATATCTTTTAAGTCTTCTAGTTAATGCTTCTTCAAGTGAGGCAAAATCATTAGAACCTTTTACAGTTTTGATTTTAAATTTACGATAATCTTTTTTACTTGCTTCTCCATTTTTAAAAACAACCATAGAACAAACCTTATTTGTTCCACTTATATTTGAAATATCATAACATTCCATTCGAGTAGGTAATTCTTTTAAATGAAGTTTTTCTTGAAGTGTTTTAATTGCTCCTATAGAATTATTATATTTGATTTTTTCTTTTTCAATATATTTTTCTAGATATTCTTTAGCGTTTTCTTTTGCCATTTCAAGAAGTGATTTATTAATTCCGTGAGGATTTGTTATTATGTTCACCTTTTTATTAAAAAATTCAAACATTAAATCTTTATCTTCAATATCGTGAGATAAAATAATTTCATTAGGAATCATAAGATTTTGATAATATTGTATAACAAAATTAAATAAAGTTTGACTTTCTTCAAGTTCAGCATCTAAACATGGATATGAAATTATACCAAGAATTTTACCACCTCTGACAACCATATAAGTAATAACACCACTTAAGCCATCAGTATAATAAGCAAAAACATCTTTACTTACATCTTTTGGAAGATTTGCAACTACTCTTTGTTTAAGTTTTGCAATCATTTTAAGTCGATCTCGAAGAAGAATTGCATTTTCAAAATTTTCATTTTCGGCGGCTAGTTGCATTTTTTTATTCAATATTTCTTCAATTTCTTCATCATTTCCATTTAAAAAATTTATTACTCGGTCAATTTCTTTTTTGTATTCTTCTTGTGTGATTTTTTTAGTGCAAGGGGCAGAGCATAACCCTAAAGAATAATTTAAACATTCTCTTTTAGCAATAGAATTGTCAGTTATTTTAAGATTGCAAGTTCTGATTTTGAATGCCGCATTTATTGTTTTCACAATTTCTCTTACATCTATTCCAGCGAAATAAGGTCCAAAATATTTACAACCATCTTTTTTAACTTTTCTTACAATTTCTAGTTTTGGAAAAGGTTCTTTCATATCAATTTTAATATAAGGGAATTGTTTGCCATCTTTAAGAAGAATATTATAAAATGGTTGATATTTTTTTATAAGATTACTTTCAAGTGCTAAAGCATCCATTTCAGACATGGTGATAAAATAATCAAAAATATCTACATTATCGACCATTGCTTGAACTTTACTTGGCTTTGGAGAATTTCGAAAATATTGGCTAACTCTATTTTTTAAGTTTTTTGCTTTTCCCACATAAATAACATTGCCATCTTTATCTCGCATTACATAAACACCTGGTTTGGTGGTCAAAAGTTTTAATTTTTCTTTTATTCGATTATTCATACTATTAGTATATATTTTTATGGATAAAATCACAATATTTTTATTGATTTTAATTAAATTTTCCATGTTTTTAAATTTAGTTGAAGAATTTACGTAATTAAATATATGGATTTTTGATGAAAAAATATAGATTTTATAGAAAAATTCAAAAATATGTTAAAATTACTTGACAAAAAATGGGGGGGGGTAAAATAGATATTGTTTAAAATACTAATGAAAAGGAGTTTTTAAATGGATAACTCAAATCATGGAATACAGTTATTTTCGTTAATAAAAAAAATTACATTTTTATTTTTTATTTTATTTATTTTAGTAATGATACTTACTATATTGATTACTAAATATGATGCACAATTAAATTTGAATGTTATTTTATAAATTTAAAAACTTTTATATACTAAAGAAAAAATAAAAACTATGTTAGTTCATAGTTTTTATTTTTTTTGATAAATTAATTATTAGTATTATTATTTTTTATATATGCTTGAATAGTATTTTCAAGAAGCATTGCTCGTGTAAGAAGACCAACACCTTTTGGGACAGGAGTAATGTAGGATACTTTATTGATAACGTTTTCTAAATCAACATCACCACAAATTTTTCCATTTTCATCATGGTTAATACCTACATCTATAATTATTGCATTTGTTTTTATCCAATCTTTCTTAATAAGTTTTGCTTGTCCCATTGCTGAAATAATTATATCTGCCTGTTTTGTTATTTCTTTAATATTTGATGTTTTTGAGTGGCATAATGTTATCGTTGCATTTTTATTTAAAAGAAGTTGTGCAATAGGTTTTCCTACAATGTTGCTTCTTCCAATGACAACAGCATGTTTGCCAGACAAATCATTAAGACCTATAGTATTCAAAATTTTTATTATACCTTTAGGGGTGCATGAAATAAATGTTTCATATCCTAAATACATTTTTCCTACGTTTATAGGTGTAAAACCATCAACATCTTTATCAGGATTTATTTCTTTTATAATATTATCTTTATTTATATAAGATGGAAGGGGAAGTTGCACGAGAATTCCATCAACTGAATCATCGATATTTAATTGATGAATTTTGTTAATTAATGATTCTTCTGTAATATTGTCATAAATTAAAGTTGTGTTTTTAATTCCTACTTGCATACAATCTTTATTTTTACCATTGACATAAGTTTTGCTTGCAATATTGTTGCCAACTAGAATTACGACAAGATGAGGTTGTCTATAACCTTTTTTAAGTTGACTATCAATAAATGTTTTTATATTATTTTTTATATTTTCAGCAATGATATCGCCATAAATGATGTTGCCCATAGTATCTCCTATGAAAACTTATGTAAAATAAAATTAACGAATATTATCTTTTATTATTTTCAAACACTCTTCTTTTGATAAATTGAATTGTTCGCCAGTGGTCATATTTTTGAGAGAGTATTTTTTGCTGTTTACTTCATTTTCACCAACAACTAAAATAAAAGGAATTTGTTTTTTATTTGCTTCTTTCATTTTAGATTTAAAAGAGCGATTATCATAATTGACTTCGCAAGTTATATCTTTTTGAAAGAAAGACAAAAGATTTAAACATTCAATCATTGTGTCGCCTAATGGAATTATTTGAAGGTTAAGGTTAGTTTGTTTAAAATCTGGCAACATATTATTTTGGTCAAGTAAGTCAAAAAGTCTTGTCAGTCCGATACTAAGTCCAACTCCTGGCAATTTTTTTTCTGTATAATATCCTGCCAAATTATCATATCTTCCACCACCACAAACTGTGCCAAATTCAGGGTGTGAAGGAATAATTGCTTCAAAAACTGTTCCTGTATAATAATTTTGACCTCTTATAATCCCAATATCTAAAATATATTTGCTTTCATCTAGTTTAAAAGATTTTAGATATGAAGAAATTTCTTTTAATTCATTAATACCTTTAACAAAAATTTCATTGTTACTTAAATTTTCAATTTTATTAATTATATCGTCAAATTTACCTGAAGTTTTCGTAAGATTGATAAGTGTGTTTGCATTATTTTCATTTACACCCAGTTCAACAAGTTCTTTGAAAGCATTATCCTGACCAATCTTCAGAAGTTTATCAAGTATTATTAGTATATTTTCAGTTTGTTCTTTATATCCAAGTCCTTCGCATAAACCAAAAAGTATATTACGATTTGAAATATGGTTTACGATTTGAATATCTAAATTAGAAAAGACTTTATCAACCAAAAAAAGACATTCAGCATCAGCGACTAAAGATAGATTATCAAGTCCAACAATATCTGCATCACATTGAATAAATTCTCTAAATCTTCCTTTTTGAGCCCTTTCACCTCTATAAACCTTGCCAATTTGATAACGTTTAAAAGGGAATGAAATTTGTTCTGCGTTCATTGCAACGTAACGTGCAAGGGGAACAGTTAAATCGTATCTCATGCAAATATCAGTTTCACCTTTTTTAAAGTTGTAAACTTCTTTATCAATGCTTCCACCAGACTTTGCAAGAAGAATTTCACTTAATTCAAGCACTGGAGTATCAAGAGGCATAAAGCCCAAAGATTGATAGGCAGAACGAATTTTGTTAATCATTTCATCTAAAACAATTTGTTTGTAGGGTGGCAGTTCCATAAAACCTGACAATTTTCGTGGAACTATTAGTTTTGATGCTGTCATATTGTCTCCTTTTATTAATAATATACCTTAAGAAGGGGGAAATCTTTGTGGTTTTAGTTGCTATAAATACTATTTGAGTTAAATCAAACTATATATTGTTATAACTTTATAATAAATCATAAGAAACTTACAAATAAAAGTTATCTTTTTATTATAAACCCTTAAAATTATACTAATTTAGAAATAATTTGGATAAGTTATCCACTTAAAGTTATCCACATTTCCACAAATAAATAATTATACATTTGTGCTTATTTTTATGCATAATAGTGAATATTAGCACTTTTAAAGGGTTATACAGGCAAGTTATCCACATTTCCACATTATTTTTTCGTAAAAGTGGCATTTTTAAAGGTATATTGATATGTTTTTTATAAGATTTTAAAATAGATTGTTTTTAAATATAAATTTTGTGAATGTTTATGTTGATTAATACAAGTTTTTTTATGCATAAATTAATATTTTTGAGGTAATAAATTTATAATTATACTTTTTGTAAAGAAAGATTTTTCAAAAATACTGAAGGGGCATCTTCGCAAACAAAAAATAGTTTATGAAGTGCTCTTGTGCTTGAAACATAGATAATATTTTTATCGACAGTGTTTTTGTAATTCATTATATCTGCATTTGGAATAATAACTGCATCAAATTCTATACCTTTTGCTGTTGCACAAGTAGTAATTAATATTCTATTATTATAGTCTTCAGGTTCATTCATTAAAGTGCAATCTATTTTTTGTTTTAATTTTGTTGCAATAGTTTTTGCTTCTTTATTACATTTACAAATAATAGCAATATGGTCAAACTTTTTACATTCTTCTTCAATCAAATTAATGATTTTTGTTATTTGATCGTTTGTTTGATAAACCATAGGGGGTTGACCTGATCTATTAACAAATTCCACATCAGTTTTTCCAATCATATCATTTGCAAATTTTGCAATTTCTTTTGTTGAACGATACGTTTTTTTAAGTTCAAGAAGTTTGCAACCTAAAAAATCGGCAGTAATTCCAAGATATTCATCTGAAACATTTTTCTCTATACATTGATTTACATCACCTACAACAATACAAGGACAATTCCATAATTTTTTAAACATATATATGTCAACAGGGGTAAAGTCTTGCATTTCGTCAATGATAAGATATTTTGCAGAGAAATCATGATCAAAGCCATAAAGAAAGTGTTTGATTGTAAGATAAGTTCCTTTATCCATATATTTTATAGTTGTATCTTTTGAAATCTTAAGGTTTTCTCTAGCCATAAATATTTGATAAACCTTTTCAATATCACGGATAGGAAGAAACTTATATAATATTTTTTTAAATCTTTCTTTTAAACCTTGATTTTGTTCTTTTGTATAGTGTCTTTGTTCTGTAAACACCATTGCATATTGCCAAGCAATTTTATTGATTCTTTCGTAAAGGTCATATCCTTTAAATGTTTTAAAGAAAAGTTCTTTAGTTTGTTCTTCAGAAAAGGTTATAGTTTCTTTTTCGCCATCTAAATTTTCATTTATAACATAACTTAATGTTTTTGGTGAAAAAGTTTCGATAAAAGGTCCTTTTAAAAATCTTAAAAGAGCATCAAGATATTCATAAGATGATTTATATGAAATTTCATTTAATTCCTCTTGTTTTGGATTTGTTGCAATTTCATCAAGCATATTTTCTCTTGTTTGAATAGGGCGTTTAAGTTCTGCCCTAGCAATTTGAGCAAAGGTAGTTTCAACAAGATTATCTTCTCCAAGTTGAGGTAAAACATCTGAAATATAACTTGAAAATATATTATTTGGTGATATTATTAAGATATCACTACTTTTAATGGAATTTCTATGCTTATAAAGAAGATATGCTGCTCTATGAAGGGCAATAGATGTTTTTCCACTTCCTGCAACACCTTGAACAAGCATATTTTCGTTTTTATCATTTCTTACTATAGTATTCTGTTCTTTTTGTATTGAAGAAACTATTTGCTTCATTTTTACTGAAACATTATGTGATAAGATATCTTGAAGAATTTCATCATTAATAGTAAGGTCTGTATCAAAATAAGACAAAAGTTGTCCATCTTCAATTTTATATTGGCGTTTTAATTCAAGTTTGCCTTTAAATTCATCTTTTCCGATGAAAAAGGATGCATCACCAAGATTATAATCATAATATAATGATGAAATTGGTGCACGCCAGTCAGCGACATAAAGTTTTTCATTATCTATAATGTTACCAATACCGATATAAACTTTTTGAACTGTTTTTTTACCATTTGGAGCAAAGTCGATGCGTGCGAAATAGGGTGAGTTTTTTTGAATATGAAGTCTTTTATTTTCTCTATAGATTTCATGTTCAAGAGATTCAACTTCTGCAAGAGAACTATATGCATCAGATAAATCTCCACCACGAGAAAGGTCGGAATAGTCTTCAGATATTTGCTTTATTCCACCATTTAACTGCTTTGTCATCTCTTGTGTTTTGTTGTCGTTTTCTTCAATTTTTTTGTTTAAAACTTTAAGTGTTTTTGCTAAATATTCTTTTTCTTTAATATCCAATTTTGATCTCCCTCTTTGTAGAAATGATGTCTTTTAATTTTAAAATAATAATTTTTCATTACATAAATTCTTTAACAAATTTAAAATTTGTGAAAAAGAATAAAAAGCAAAGAATAGTGTAATGATTCTAAAAAAATTTTGTGAGAAATAAGTTGTTAAACTTATTCTTCATCATTGTTATTAACATCTATTTCTAAAGTGTTATTCTGATTGTTAAGGATAGCACTTTCTTCTGTTTGTGTCAAGTCATTTGTTGTCAAATTATCGTTGCTAATAATAGGTTTATCATCTTCCGTATTTTCATCACTTTCTTCTTCTTTTTTCACGAGAGCAACTCCAACGATAATATTATCGTCTTTTAATCGCATAACTCTAACACCTTGACTTACTCTTGAAAGCGAACTGATTTGTTCTACAGGAGTTCTAATAATAACCCCATTATTTGCAATAAGCATAATGTCATCTTCTTCGATTGATTGTCTCAAAGCCGCAAGAGGACCTGTTTTTTCATTAAAGACACCTGCTTTTACACCCATACCACCACGGTTTTGAAGTCTATATTCATCTACGTTTGAACGTTTTCCATATCCTTTTTCAGAAATTGTGATTATCTGTGAACCCGGTTTAATTACAGCCATATCAACGATATAATCTTCGCTGGAAAGTTTCATACTACGCACACCTTGACTATCACGTCCCATACTACGCACATCTTTTTCATTAAATCGAATTGCTTTTCCAAGATGAGAAGCAACTAAAATATCATCATCTCCATTTGATACTTCAACACCAATAAGTTCATCATTTTCAAGAAGATGAATTGCGATTTTACCAACTTTTCTTATAGATTCAAATTCTTTTAAATTTGTTTTTTTGATAAGACCATTTTTTGTTACCATAATAAGGTTTCCAGTTGCATCATCTTTTCTAGGAATAATTGTTGTTACTTTTTCACCTTCATTAAGCATTAAAAGATTGATTATAGCACGTCCTTTTGCCATTCTTTGTGCTTCAGGAACTTCATACGCTTTTATACAATATACTTTTCCTTTATTTGTAAAGAATAAAAGGTCATCATGAGTGCAAGTTACAAACATTCTTTCAATATAATCTTCTTCTTTTGTCTTGTGGGCAGTAACTCCAATTCCACCACGATTTTGTGCTTTGTATTCACTTGTTGACATTCTTTTAATATAACCTTGATGAGTCATAGAAATAACAACATCTTCTTTTTCAATAAGGTCGGCAATATCAATGCCACCAGCCTCAAGACTGATTTCTGTTTTTCTTGAATCACCATAAGATTTTTTAATTTCTTCAAAATTATCTCGTAGAATTTTCATAACTCTAGCAGGGGTTGCTAAAATATCTTCAAGGTCGATAATTAAAGCATCAAGTTCTCGAAGTTCTTCATTAAGTTTTTCAACTTCAAGAGAAGTGAGTTTAGAAAGTTTCATTTCAAGAATAGCATTTGCTTGAATTTCATCAAGTTCAAAATTTTGAGTCAGTTTAACAGAAGCATCTTGTCTGTCATCAGATGATTTTATAATTCTAATGACTTCATCAATATTTGCAAGGGCAATAACAAGTCCTTTTACGATATGCTCTCTTTCTTTTGCTTTATCAAGATCATATTGTGTTTTTCTAGTAAGAACCTCTTTTTGGTGTTCAAGATAGTAATAAAGCATTTCTTTTAAGTTTAAAATCCTTGGCTGGTTATTTACAAGAGCAAGAAAGATTATGCCACTGCTTTTTTGAAGTTGTGTTTGTTTATAAAGAGAATTAAGAACGACTTGTGCATTAAAATCTTTTTTAATATCAATAACAATTCTCATTCCTTGACGATCAGATTCTTCTTTAATATCACTAATTCCATCAATACGCTTGTTTTTGACAAGGTCTGCAATTTGAACAATAAGTTGTGCTTTATTTACTTGATAAGGAAGTTCTGTGATGATTATTCTTGCTCTTCCACTTGCCGTTTCTTCAATTTCTGCTTTTCCACGAACAATAATACCACCACGACCAGTTTTATAAGCATTCTTAACGGCGG
>ENA-OPNI01000530-OPNI01000530.1-human-gut-metagenome-genome-assembly--contig:-NODE-530-length-12898-cov-2.294869_pt1 | contig 12898 bp, 10 predicted proteins | sample MGYA00241538_ERZ501773 | MGnify/ENA primary metagenome ERZ501773 (study PRJEB25962, sample SAMEA2042556) | human gut metagenome | biome: human gut; feature: human-associated habitat; material: faeces...
ACGTTGGGCCCCATTGCATGCATCAGAAGGAAGTTGGTCGGATCTGCTTCCGCTCCTACTTTCTGAGATACACGGGCTGCCATAGGTACGGCAGATACACCGGCTGAACCGATCAGCGGATTAACCTTACCCTTTGTTACCAGACACATTAACTTACCAAATAATACACCGGCTGCTGTACCGAATGCAAATGCGATCAGACCAAGTAATACGATCTTTAAAGTACTGATCTTTAAGAAAGCTTCTGCACTTGTACTTGCACCAACAGATGTACCAAGTAAGATAACTACGATATACATCATAGCATTGGATGCTGTCTCTGTAAGCTGTTTTACAACACCACACTCACGGAACAGGTTACCTAACATCAGCATACCAACCAGTGGTGCTGTTGTAGGAAGGATCAGAACAACTACGACTGTAACGATAATTGGGAAAAGAATCTTTTCCAGCTTGGTTACAGGACGAAGCTGTGGCATTCTGACCAGACGCTCTTTCTTTGTTGTAAGTGCTTTCATAATAGGTGGCTGGATGATCGGAACCAGTGACATATAAGAATATGCTGCTACTGCGATTGGTCCAAGTAATGTTCCACCCATTCCAAGTTTACCGGCAAGGAAGATAGATGTAGGACCATCTGCACCACCGATAATAGAAATAGCTGCTGCTTCCTTACCATTGAATCCCATCAGGAAAGCAAGGAAATATGCGCCGTAGATACCGAACTGTGCTGCAGCTCCAAGAAGAAAGCTTGCAGGGTTTGCGATCAACGGGCCAAAATCTGTCATGGCACCTACACCCATGAAGATCAGTGAAGGAAGAATACTCCATTCATCCAACATGTAGAAGTAATGTAATAATCCGCCTTCTGCCATTATATCTGGAAACATGTTAACAAGTAACATACCAAATGAGATTGGTACCAGAAGAAGTGGCTCAAAACCAAACTTAATTGCAAGGAACATGAAAACGAACGCTACAAGGATCATAACGTAATTTTTCCAGTCAAGACTTGCAAAACCTGTCTGATTTGCTAAATTTGACAATACGTCAACTATACTACTCATTTAGTCGTTCCTCCTATCAGATTTATACAAGTACAGCATTAGTTCAGAGTTGCTAATGTATCTCCTGCTTCAACAGTTGCACCTGATGCAACGTCGATGCTTGCTACTGTACCATCTTCCGGAGCAACAACTTCGTTTTCCATCTTCATAGCTTCAAGGATCAGAATAACCTGTCCCTTCTTAACTGCATCACCAACATTTGCCTTAACATCAAGGATCTTGCCAGGCATCGGAGAAGCAACCTTAATGGAACCTGCGCCCGCTGACTTAGCTGCCGGTGCTGGTGCCGGTGCTGCCGCTGGTGCCAGTGCTGCTACAGGAGCTGCTGCAACTGGTGCTGCTACAGGGGCAACGCCACCTGCTAATTCTTCAACTGAAACATCATATGATGTACCATTTACTGTAATTCTATAATTCTTCATCGATATATCCTCCTATTATTATCTCTTAATACGTCTGATCGGACGTGTCACAAGCTTATCTTTGCTTGGATACGTTGTATATGCATTCTGTCCTGCTGATGCAGCAGCAACTGCGGCTGTGATAACTGCAACCAGTTCAGAATCATTCATTACGCTTTCACCTGTTTCTGTTTTAACGATGTCAACAATCTGTCCTGCCGGTGCAGATCCTGCATCTTCTTCCTTTGTCTCAGCAACAGGCTCTGCCTTAGCTGCTTCTTCTGCTTTTTTAGCTGCCTTCTTGGCTACTTTTGCTTCTTTATCAAAGAAGCCGGGAACAAATTTTAACAGATAGATGATAAATGATATAAAGATAAGAACAACGAATACAGTTGCCATACCGATCAGGGTGTTGGTTCCGGCTGCCTTCATCTTATCTTCAAATGTCATGTTTGCTGCAATCTCAACATCAGTTGACTTATATGGGTACATACCCTGTGAAGAAAGGGCTTCATCAGCCTGCTCTTCACTGTAACCATACTGATTCATTAACTGATATCTCTGTAAGTTATATGTTGCACTGTTGTCTACAAATGTTACCTTGATCAACGCTTCTTTTTCTGTACAGTCAGCATAAAGAGTAACGATTACATTTCCTTCTGTCTCTGTAATCTTGTATTCACCTGTAAAATCTTTAAACTCACCGCACTCATCACCGATATTACGGAATGACTTGACTGCTTCTATCTCATTTTCAGAAACCCCTGCATCCTCGCCTGCTTCTATAACATAGTTATAGGTCTCATCTGCGCTTGCATATTTCTGATATGTCTCACAGGCATCTTTTGCTACCTGAGCGATCTCCTGATCGTTATAAGCAAATTTTACTCCGTTATCATCAGAAGCACTACATCCGGCAAACATAAAAGTAACAGCTAACATAGAAACTATTAATAATAATTTTTTCTTCATTTAGTTGTCACTCCTTTTATATAGTACCGTGTTTCTTATAAGGTCTCATCTCTTCCTTTGAAAGGAGCATCTGGATCGCTGCGATCACTCTCTTTCTTGTAGCATCAGGCTCGATGATATCATCGATATATCCTCTGGATGCTGCCGAAGCTGCTCCTGAAAGAGCTGCAACATATTCTGCTTTCTTCTCCTTGATGAAGGCAAGCTTGTCGTCTGCTGCTGCAAGTTCATCTTCATACATGATCTTAACTGCCATCTCAGGATCCATAGTACCGATCACTGCATCCGGCCATGCATATACCATATCAGCTCCGATTGCCTTGGAGTTCATAACCGTATATGCTGTTCCATAGGCCTTGTCCATAACAACCGTAACCTTTGGAACTGTTGCATCTGCATATGCATTTGTAAGTTTTGCAAGAGCCTTTGAGATGGTCTTCTCTTCTTCAACTGTTGCAGCAAAACCTGTTACATTTACAAGTGTAAGAACAGGAATGTTAAATGCATCACAGAAATCTACAAATTCTTCTGCTTTATATGCACCCGCTGTTGTGATCGTATCTTCCTGATTACCAACACATCCAACTGTGATACCATCCATACGGATCAGAGCTGTAACAACATCTCCTGCATATTCCTTCTTCATCTCAAGCACAAGAGAATCATCGGCAATATTCTGGATCACTGCTCTTGGATCGTTCTTGTAAGAATCAAGATTTGGGATAATTCTGTTTGGATTGTCATTTGCAGAAGCTTCCTTGTCGTCCAGATTACAGCTTGGAAGAACCTCAACCAATGCACGGATCATACCAAGTAATTCTTCTTCTGTCTCAAATACACCATCTACATTTGCTGTATTCTCACTTACATAATCAGCTGCGGAAGTATCTAACTTTGTAATATTGTTCTCTGCTAAAGCGTTTGGAGAATTTACAAATAACTTTGCACCTTCCTTTGTCATGAAAGTGAAGTCTGATAATGATGGAACAAGGGAAGCACCGCCGCCACATGCACCAAAAACAGCTGTGATCTGAGGAATAACACCTGAAGCCATAACCTGCTTGCCATATACTTCACCAAATGCATTCAGTGCATCTGTAGCTTCCTGAAGTCTGAGTCCTGCACAGTCGATCATACCGATGACAGGTGCACCCATCTTCATAGCCATATCATAAATTTTTGCAATCTTCTTAGCATGCATCTCACCAACAGAACCGCCTAAAACTTTAGCGTCCTGACTGTATACATACACTAAATTGCCATTGATAACACCATATCCGGTGATAACACCATCTTTTGGAGTATCCTTATCCTGAATGTTAAAATCAGTATTTCTTGCTTTCACATAAGCACCGATTTCAACAAAGCTTGCGTCATCAAGCAATGCATTAATTCTATCGCTTGCTGACAGGGTGAGTTTGTTGCTCATTTCTAGTCCTCCATTAAATTTATTTTTAGGAGTTACATAAAAGTAATTCCAAATTTATGCCGATTTTATTGTAAAGCCTTTACGAATTTATTTCAAGTAAAATTATCATTACGACACAGTTTTTTCAGCACTTTTTAACAATCGAACATCCCTGCTATTTTTACTTAAAAAACAAAAGGGGAAAGTGGAAGTAATTGTCAGAAAATACCCCATTTTCCCCATAATTGTCTGTTTTGTGGTTAGTTGTTCATAACTATACAGCTTTTAATTTTATATTAATCCTTCAGGACATTTTTGTTTGATACCAGATAATCGATCAGTGAAATGATCGTTAATACAAGTGCAGCATAGATCAGCACCTGCTCGATTACAAATATCACTTTTCCACCAAGATTACCGATCAGGAAACAAACCATGACCATCTGGACAACAGTCTTTAATTTACCCCAGATACCAGCCGCAATAACAACACCCTTTTCTGCTGCGATCAGCCGGAATCCGCTGATGATAAATTCTCTCGCAATGATGATAATAACGATCCATGCAGGAATCCGTCCCTGATCGACCAGTGCGATCATTGCAGAACATACCAGAAGCTTATCTGCTAACGGATCCATGAATTTTCCAAATGTTGTGACCAGATTACATCTTCTTGCGATCTGTCCATCTAATGTATCCGTGATCGCTGCAGCGATAAAGATACCAAGTGCGATCCATTTGGCTGCTGCAAAATCAAGATACATAAACACAACAAAAAATGGAATCATTATAACTCTCAATATTGTTAATTTGTTTGGTAAATTCATTCTATCATCTCCCCTGTCAGATCATATTCATTTGCATCTGTGATCCGAACCTGTACAAAGGTGCCGGACATCAGCTCATACGGTGCATCAACAAATACCATACCATCTACATCGGGCGCATCCCGATAAGTTCTTCCGACATATACATCGTCTTCTGCAACATAGCCTTCGATCAGTACTGTAAGACTCTTGCCAAGCAGCTCCTGATTCTTGTCGTATGATACTTCCTGCTGCAATGCCATTATATCATCCCGCCATTTTTCTGCAACCTCATTTTCAATCTGATCAGGAAATGATGCTGCCGGAGTCCCTTCCTCCGGTGAATATGTAAACACACCCAAGCGGTCAAATTCCGACTCATTCACAAACTCCATAAGCGCTTCATGATCCGCTTCTGTTTCACCGGGAAATCCTGCGATAAGCGTTGTACGGATCGCAATATCAGGAATCCGGATCCGAAGCTTTGCGATCAATTCTACAATATCCTTTTTACAGGTACGTCTTCCCATGCGTCGCAATACAGGATCTTCTGAATGCTGGATCGGTATATCGAGATAATGACAGACTTTTTCTTCCTCCGCGATCGTATCGATCAACTCGTCTGTGATCTCCTCCGGATAGCAGTACATCAAACGTATCCACTGGATTTCCTCGATCTTGCAGAGTTCATGTAATAATTTCGGAAGTGTCTTTTCACCATACAGATCCACTCCATAGAGTGTTGTTTCCTGTGCAACAAGGATCAGTTCTTTTACTCCCTGTGCAGCAAGCTCTTTTGCAGATGCCAGAAGCTGTTCCATCGGAATACTTCTGTACTTTCCTCTGATATATGGAATCGCACAATAAGTACACATCTTGCCACAGCCTTCTGCGATCTTTAAATATGCCATTGAAGCTCCGGTTGTAACGATACGTCCGCCAACTGCCTCCGGCATATAATTGATATCTGTAACAAAGGAATGTTCTTCTTCAGATCCGATTGCATCCACGATCGCATCATAATTTGCAGCTCCGACAATTGTATCAATCTCCGGCAGTTCTGCAAGAATATCGTCCTTATACCGCTGTGACAGGCAGCCGGTAACGATCAGCTTCTTTAATGATCCTGTCTTCTTCAGCTCTCCGTATTCTATTATCGTATTAATACTTTCTTCCTGCGCATCTTTGATAAATGCACAGGTATTGATAACAACTGCCTCTGCCTCATGTTCATCATTTGTGATCTCATGTCCTGCCTTATGCAGAAGTCCGAGCATTACCTCACTGTCCACAAGGTTCTTATCGCAGCCCAATGATACCATCAATACTTTCATATATGTTCTTTCCTCAGGTTATTTTATATTGATCGAATCTACACAGTTATGCATAAGCATTGCGATCGTCATAGGACCAACTCCACCCGGTACCGGAGTAATTGCTCCTGCAACCTTGCTTGCTGATTCAAAATCAACGTCGCCGCATAATTTGTTATTCTCATCTCTGTGTATTCCGACATCGATCACGGTTGCGCCCTCTTTGATATAGGATGCATCGATCATCTTCGGTCTGCCGATCGCAACTACAAGAATATCTGCACGCTTACATACCTCTTTCAGATCCTTTGTCTTTGAATGACAGATCGTAACCGTTCCATTCTCGCGTAATAACAGCATAGCCATCGGTTTGCCTACGATATTGCTTCTGCCGATCACGACACATTCTTTTCCTGCGATCTCGATTCCGGAACGCTTTAAGAGCTGGATCACACCAGCCGGTGTACAGGATACAAATCCAGGCTGACCGATACTTAATGCTCCAACGCTCATCGGATGGAAGCCATCAACATCCTTTAATGGTGAGATTGCTTTAATGATCTTGTCCTCATCGATATATTTTGGAACCGGAAGCTGTACCAGAATTCCATTTACAGCATCGTCCTTATTCAATTTATCGATCAATTCTAACAGTTCTTCCTCCGTTGTCTCTTCCGGAAGCTCATAAGACAAAGAATCAATGCCGATATAGGCACATGCCTTTTTCTTATTGCCGACATATACGGAAGATGCCGGATCATTTCCTACCTGGATAACTGCCAGACAGATCTTTACACCTTTTGCTGAAAGCTCTGCAACCTGTTCCTTTAATTCATCTTTTATCTGTTTTGATATTGCTTTTCCATCAATCAGTTGAGCCATATTTGATTTATTCCTCCTTAGAATAATCCGCAAATTACACCATCGTCATTTACACTGATATTTTCAGCAGCCGGCACCTTAGGCAGACCAGGCATTGTCATGATCGTACCTGTGATTGCGACCACAAAGCCGGCACCTGCACTGACATATACTTCACGGATATTAATATCAAATCCTTCCGGTCTTCCAAGCTTCTTTGGATCATCCGAAAGTGAATACTGATTCTTTGCCATACATACAGGGAAGTTTCCAAATCCCATCTCTTCAATCTTAGCGATCGCACGATCTGCTTCCGGACTGTATGTTACATTTGCTGCACCATAGATCTCTGTTGCAATGCATGAGATCTTTTCTTTAATTGACTGCTCATCTTTATATAATACTTTAAAATCACTCTTTTTGTTCTCAAGTGTATTTAATACTGCATTTGCAAGCTCGATACCGCCTTCGCCGCCTTTTTCCCATACATTTGCAAGAGCGAAATCACAGTTTCTGTCCTTACAGAATTTCTCTACAAACGCAAGTTCCGCATCTGTGTCTGTGATGAAACGGTTTAAAGTAACGACAACAGGAACCTGATACTTCTGAAGATTCTCGATGTGCTTTTCAAGGTTTACGATACCTTTCTTTAATGCCTCCAGATTCTCCTGACCAAGCTCTGTCTTCGGTACGCCGCCGTTGTACTTCAATGCCTTTACGGTTGCAACAAGAACAACTGCATCCGGCTTCAGTCCGTTCATACGGCACTTGATATCAAAGAACTTCTCTGCACCAAGATCTGCTCCGAATCCAGCCTCTGTAATTACATAGTCTGCCAGCTTTAATGCTGTTTTTGTTGCGATTACACTGTTACAGCCATGTGCGATATTTGCAAATGGTCCACCATGCACAAGTGCAGGTGTATGCTCCAACGTCTGGATCATATTCGGCTTGATCGCATCCTTTAAGAGTGCAGCCATAGCACCAACCGCTTTCAGATCCTTTGCTGTTACAGGCTCGTTCTGATAATTATAAGCAACAATGATCCTGCCAAGTCTTTCCTTCAGATCATTGAAATCCGCTGCCAGACAAAGGATCGCCATGATCTCTGATGCAACCGTGATCACGAAGCCATCTTCTCTTGGCACACCATCTACACGCTTTCCAAGTCCGATCACGGTATGACGCAGTGCACGGTCATTCATATCCATACATCTTTTAAATACGATACGGTTCACATCAATGCCGAGTGCATTTCCCTGATGAATATGGTTATCCATCATTGCTGCAAGCAGATTGTTTGCAGATGTGATCGCATGGAAATCACCAGTAAAATGAAGATTCAGATCCTCCATCGGTACTACCTGTGCATATCCGCCGCCGGCAGCACCGCCCTTGATACCAAAGCACGGACCAAGTGATGGTTCACGAAGTGCGATAACCGCTTTCTTGTTCAGTCTGCCCATAGCTTCACCAAGTCCGACTGTGATCGTTGTCTTGCCCTCTCCTGCAGGAGTCGGATTGATTGCTGTAACTAAGATCAGCTTACCATTCTCATTTTTCTGTACGGAAGCGATCAGCTCATCTGACAACTTTGCTTTATATTTGCCATACATCTCGATATCATCTTCTTTGATGTCAAGCTTTGCTGCAACCTCCTTTATATTCTTCATCTCTGCCTGCTGTGCAATTTCGATGTCGTTTAACATTTAATATGTCCTCCCTGAGTGTAATTTTATCCTATAGCAGGTAAAATCTGCCTATGCACGCTATATCCCTTCACCGGCATTTTCCCTGTATAAATATCATTTGAATCTGTATTATAAATTATTATCTATATATTCGTCAAATTCTTCCTGCGTCATAAGTATCTTTCTTGCCTTTGTGCCCTCCTCCGGACCTACAACCCCGGCACCTGCAAGCTGATCCATGATACGTGCCGCACGGTTAAAGCCGATCTTAAACGCACGCTGCAGCATTCCGATCGAGGCCTTTTCTTTATCAATGATAAAGCGTCCGGCTTCTACAAAATAATCATCCTTATCACTTCCACCGCTCATACCGGGTGCACCGGCCGCTCCGGTCTGTGTAATAGACTTAGATATATCATCATCATACGTTCCGACACCGTTCTGTTTCTTCAGATACTCCACAACGGCTGACACTTCTTCATCAGAAACAAAAGCTCCCTGTACACGAACCGGTTTTGGATAACCGGTTGGATAAAATAACATATCGCCCTTACCGAGAAGCTTCTCTGCACCATTCATATCTAAGATGGTTCTGGAATCTACACCGGATGATACAGCGAATGCAATTCTCGATGGAACATTTGCCTTGATCAGACCGGTAATAACATCTACCGATGGACGCTGAGTTGCTATAACCAGATGGATACCTGCCGCTCTGGCAAGCTGTGACAAACGGACAATCGCGTCTTCCACTTCTCCGTGAGCAACCATCATCAGGTCGGCAAGCTCGTCCACAATCACAACGATCGTCGGCATTTTCTTTAGCTTCTCATCATCTACTGATCCGGAAGCAAGTGCCTGTTCTACTTTGTCATTATATCCCTGTATATTTCTGACTCCACATTCTGCAAACATCTGATATCTTCTGGTCATTTCCTCTACCGCCCAGTTCAGTGCACCGGATGCCTTCTTCGGATCGGTTACAACCGGGATCAGCAGATGTGGAATGCCATTATAACAGGCAAGCTCTACCATCTTCGGATCGATCATGATCAGTTTTACTTCTTCCGGTTTTGCCTTATATAAGATACTCATTATCAGCGTATTGATACAGACCGATTTACCGGAGCCTGTGGCGCCGGCGATCAGCAGATGCGGCATCTTGGCTATATCCGTAACAATAACCTGTCCACTGATATCTTTACCGACTGCAAATGCGATGTTGGATTTGGAATTCTTGAAATTATCCGATTCCACCAGTTCGCGAAATGCAACAATTGAATTTTCTTTGTTTGGTACTTCGATTCCGATCGCTGCCTTGCCGGGGATCGGAGCTTCGATACGAATATCTGCGGCTGCAAGATTTAACTTGATATCATCGGCAAGACCAAGGATCTTACTGACCTTAACGCCCTGCTCCGGTTGCATTTCAAACCGGGTAACCGCCGGTCCGCAGCTATAATTTGTGATCGTAACATTAACACCAAAGTTTTCCAATGTATTCTTCAACTTGATCGCTGTAGAACGTACCTGTGCATCCCGGTTCGCATTGTGATTCTTCGGCGGCTGTGCCAGAAGATTGGATCCCGGAAATTTATACTTTGCTCCCTCTTTATAGTTCTTCTGTCCGGGCTTGTCTGCCGCCGGTGCAGGCTTCTTCACCGTCTGAGAGTTCTCTGTCTTTCCTGTCACACTGGAAAACGCAGAATCCATATCCGGATCATAATCATCCGGTATCACACTGACAACCTCCGGATGCTCATTTCCATTGATCGCACCGGAAAGAACATCTTCTTCATCCTCAAATTCTGCATCAAAGATGTCTTTTGTCTGCTGAACAGGAATCTCCTGTGTATCACCCATAGGAACTGCCGACGAAACACCGGCTGCCGTTTCTACAGGAGCAGGTTGATTTTCTCCTGCTCTTTGTAACCGACGTTTTCTTCGCAAACGATACCGGTATCTGTTCTTCTCTTTCATCATGAAGTACAATCTTCTCTACATCATTATTAAATGTAAGAAAATCGTCATCCGGTACATTTATTTCATGAATCTCATCCTCATTCTCAAAGAAGTCCTTCGCTTTGCCCTTTTGCTTTTCACCGCTTTCATAGACCTTCAGGTTCTCAAGCCTTACCTGGCTGTTTCCGGACTTTCCGGACTTTTTCTTATTCTTTTTAACCGGTCTGCACTCCTGCTCCGGTTCCTCATATTCTTCTTCCCTGTAAAAGCTGTTGATCAGATCCTTAAATGTATCGATCACTGAGATTCCCGTGATCAGGACAAACATAACAAGCGCACCAAGGATCATTACCAGTGTTACGCCCACGATACCGATCGTATTTCTGAAAATAAAGAACAAACCGCCACAGATAATTCCACCGCCCATATGCTCCTTATATCCATCCAGATATAACTGTTTTACAGATAAATAATCGGTTGTGAAGATCATCTGGCTGATCATCGATATGATCATCAGAACCACACCGATATAGATTACTTCATTTCTAACCTTTTTATTACCAAGATTGGAAATAATAAATGCCGATGATATAAAAAGATATACCGGAAATATGTATTCGGCAAATCCGATCACACCAAACAGGAAACCGGATATTGCATCGCCGACCTTTCCACATTTGCCAAAGTTAGCGATCATCAAGAATATGGAAAAAGCAAGAATGACTAACAGGATTACTTCCAGACGTACTTCCCTGTTATCTTCTTCTATCTGTTGTTCCATCTGTTTTTTTGATGTATTTGGGTTCGATACTGTATTTGACCTTTTAGCTGTACTATTTTTTTTCCCCGTACCATTTTTCCCGGTTCCACCGGTGGCTCTGGTCGTTCCGTTCTGTTTTGCCGTCCCGTTTTTCTTTCTGGTTTCAGCCATTTTCTTCTCCCACTTACTTACTTAAATTAACGTACAAAATAATAAATGACAGATATCACACCTGCGCATAAACAATAAATGGAATATCCCTTGAATTTATTGTTCTTTACTGATTTCAGCATCACTTTGATACAAAGAAAGCCTACAACGCCCGCAACGATCATACCGATCACATAATTCAGGATCTCTGATCCGGTAAGACTTGCACCTGCCAGATCCGGGATCTGAAGAATACATGCTCCAAGAATTGTCGGAATCGACATGATGAATGAATATTTTACTGCAAATTCTCTGTTGAATCCACATGCAAGACCTGCTGTGATCGTAGAGCCCGATCTGGAAATACCGGGAAGAGTTGCAATACCCTGAGCCAGACCGATAAATAACGAATTCTTATATGTAGCCTCTGCCGGTCCTTTATTGCCCTTCTGAACACGATCAGCAATAAATAAAATCACAGATGTGATACAGAGACAAAATCCCGGAACTAATAAAGTATTTCCGGCATTTTCAATCTTACTCTCAAACGGAAGTGCGATCACCATAGTTACAAGTGTTGATAAAATAACAAGCATTACGAATTTACGGTATTCCGTTTCAATGATCTTACGATATGGTTTCTTCTCCTTGGAAAACAGATTTGCAAAAAATCTCCCTACATTGCAGCAGGCAAGACCGATAATCGTAAATCCTTCTACGATCAGTTCAACAATATCCTTCCAATACACAATAAAGATGGCAACCAGTGTGCCAAAATGAAGCAGGATATCAAACATGATGCCTGTATCTGTATTTACATGAAACATGTTCTTAAAGATTGCGAGATGTCCTGAACTGCTGACGGGAAGGAACTCGGTTGCTCCCTGAATGATTCCCATAATGATTGATTCTAATAGTGACATAATTGCTCCAATCCGCTGTATAACCAGCACTGTTTTATTGTTTTCTCTATCTATACCGTTTTTCTATGTACCGGCCAATAGCCGTAAAAAAAACGAACCATCAGCCTATTTTACTATCATTCCATCAATTTATCAAGTCATAGAGTTTGTTTAATGCAGCCGATATTCCTCCGATCCTGTCAATAATGCCGCATTCGACCGCTTCTTTTCCAACAAGAACCGAACCGATATCTTTGGATAATTCCTGTGTATTGAACATGATCGATCTTAATGAATCTTCACCGATCTTGGAATGACAAGACGTAAACTGTATGATTCGGTCCTGCATCCGTTCGATATATTCGTAATTTTGTCTCACACCTAGCACGGTATCGGATACTCTGAGAGGATGCACAACCATCGTTGCTGTCGGTACGATAAATGATACATTACCTGATACCGCAAGCGGCACACCGATCGAATGACTCCCTCCAAGCACCAGTGTAACAACCGGTTTGCTGATTGATGCCAGCATCTCTGCTATTGCAAGGCCTGCTTCTACATCCCCGCCTACTGTATTTAATAATACGAGTACACCTTTGATG
>ENA-OPNI01000544-OPNI01000544.1-human-gut-metagenome-genome-assembly--contig:-NODE-544-length-12681-cov-1.749485_pt1 | contig 12681 bp, 18 predicted proteins | sample MGYA00241538_ERZ501773 | MGnify/ENA primary metagenome ERZ501773 (study PRJEB25962, sample SAMEA2042556) | human gut metagenome | biome: human gut; feature: human-associated habitat; material: faeces...
GAGCGCATAAGCGACGATGATGTGTTTGAAAAGGTGCAGGAGATCCGCCAGCAGCGTCACCGAATGATCCGCACGGGAAGAAGCAGCACTTTCTCTGGGCTCGTCTACTGCGCGGACTGCGGCTCCAAAATGTTGTACGGTTCATCCAACAACGGCGATCTCGATCAGGACTTTTTTGACTGCTCCCTGCACCGCAAAAGCAAAGAAAAGTGTAATGGACATTTCATCCGTGTCAAGGTATTGGAACGGCTGGTTCTCAAGCACATTCAGGTAGTTATGGGGTATATCCTACGGCACGAGGATTATTTCCGCACGATCATGGAGGAACAGCTCCGCGTGGAAAGCTATGAGCAAATCCGCATCCGCAGAAAGCGTCTGGAAAGCAACGAACGCCGTATTGCCGAGCTGAAAAGACTGTTCATCAAGATTTATGAGGACAACGCCAGCAGGCGGCTGACGGATGAACGCTATGATATGCTGAGCCAGACCTATGAAGCGGAGCAGAAGCAGTTGGAAGCGGAAGCGATCACCTTGCAGCAGGAGATTGAAGTACAGGAACGACAGAACGAAAACATTGAGAAGTTCATTCAGACGGCGCACAAGTATGTGGGCATCGATAAGCTGGACGGCTACGCTCTGCGGGAACTGGTGTCCGCCATCTATGTGGACGCACCGGACAAGTCCAGCGGCAAACGGGTACAGCACATCCATATCAAGTACGACGGGCTGGGCTTTATCCCTCTGGATAAACTGATGAAAAAGGAAACAGCGTGACCGAAGTCACACCGTACCCCATGGAAACACAAGGTTTTCATCATTTTTTGATTTTACTGTTTTACGACCACCCGGCCAATGATGTGACCATTATGAAAGAGGGGCACCCAGAAGCGGATACCCCTCTATTTTGGTGGGTCAGGTTGGAATTGAACCAACGATGTTTCAGATGTCACGGTTTTACAGACCGCTGCGATCGCCAACTACGCGCACTGACCCATATGGCGGAGAGCGCAGAACTCGAATCTGACACCATGCGGTGCGATCCGCTTAGCGGGCGGTCCCCAGACCTTCTGGGTTCACTCTCCAAGTATGGCTGGGGTGGTTGGATTCGAACCAACAAATGCCGGTGTCAGAGACCGGTGCCTTGACCGCTTGGCGACACCCCAATAAAATGGCAGGGATAGGGCGACTTGAACACCCACGGGCGGTTTTGGAGACCGCTGCTCTACCAGTTAAGCTATACCCCTGTATGATGGTGATGCCTGCGGGACTCGAACCCAGCATTACAAGCTTGAGAGGCTTGCGTCCTGACCAATTAGACGAAGGCACCAAATTGGAGATACGGGTCGGATTCGAACCGACGATTAACAGCTTTGCAGGCTGTCCTCTTTAACCTCTTGAGTACCGTATCATGGTTGGGATAGTTGGATTCGAACCAACGGTGCCGGCGTCAAAGGCCGGTGCCTTATCCGCTTGGCCATATCCCATTATTTTGGAGATCCGCGCCGGACTCGAACCGGTCATTGCAGCCGTGAAAGGGCTGTGTCCTAACCATTTAGACGAGCGGACCGTATGGCAGGGAGAAGTTCTCCCTGCATATTAAGCAACCGAGTGATCGGTAATGAGGATATCATCAATACGCACATGCAGCAGTGCAGCAAGGGCGATAAGATTATCTACAGTCGGCAGCGCAGTGCCGTTTTGCCACTTGTAAATGGCCTGCGGGGAATTGAAGCCGAATGCCATTTGTAGGTCATGCACCGTCAGCCCCGCTGCTTTGCGAAGCATCACAATATTGGTGCCTGTGCGAGCAAGGTTGATCGTTGGAATGTTCATTCTCAAATACACCTCCTATCTGAATTATTTGGCCTCATGGGCATGAAAAAGCCGCTTGTCTGCACTCAAGACAAGCGGCTTCAATAATTCAGAGAAGGAGATCCTGATAGACCGATTCTTTCAGGTCAACAGGTACTCAATCCGATCATATTCTTCTGCTTATCTTGATATGGGCGTGCTTCGCAAAAGCTATATTCCTCGCACTGGAAGATAGCCTGCCATTCGCTCATATAGAAGATAGCGGAAGAAATAGTCTTCATGGTTCTGCGTCCTTTCTGTAGAGAATTGTTCTTGGTTTCTGACTGTACTATACCACAAGCCTCAGCATTTGTCATTCAACTTGTGGTTAAAAGACTGGAATTTTTGCGCACAATCTAACTATGAGGAGATGTAAGTCCCGCACCAGTCTAATACCTGCTTGAATTCTTCTGCCGTTTTAATTGTTCCATACTCATCACAGATTGTGTAGTCCGGGTGTGACTGGAGCCAACGCATGACTGAGTCAAGGTCATGGAAGCCATTCTCAGTGCGCCATGAAAAATGGCCCGCTCTTGCCGTTCCGATTACAATGGATGTCCCTTCTGGTTCCTCAACAGAGAATAGCGCACGGTCAGAAAGCTTGTCTATGAGATCCTCTTTGATCTCCTGCAAGTCAGCAGATACAGAGGCCTCACGCATCATTCGGTGACATTCTGCTCGGATTGCTGAGACCTTTTTCTGGAATTCGGCGACTTCTTCGGTGATCCGTGTATTAACAACAGAATATTGTGTGCTCACAGCTCATCCTCCTGAACTCCTTCCGGCGCGGCATACTCCACCAGATAGTCATAGAGCGCACCAGGTTCTGTCAAGTCCACGCGGATTTCTTTACCGTCCTCATCATCCCACCAGACTGTGTATCCGGCATCCGGCGCTTCATATAGCCACCATCCGATGTAGTCATATTGATCTTGCATTGTGTATTTCAGCAGCTCCCGGAGCGCAATCAGGTACTGATTCTCCGAATCAAACACAGGGAACCCATCGCAGATCTTTGATAGCGCGGTATTAAACTCGTCAATGCGAGCTTCTTGCTTTTGAATCTTCTCTAGCGTGCTGAGGAATAGCTCTTTCGGTAACATAGGCCTTATTCCTTTCTTGCGTTCTGTGCGGAGAGAATTTCCTTGAGTGTTCTTGGCTCATAATTCATGTACGGCATCATGCAGCCGACATTGATGGCGCGAATGGACTTTCCTTGTTGAACATTCAGCTTCTTATTCTCGTTGAGCTCTTTGACGCATTTCTGGAAGAATGCCTCTTCCACAGTATTGAGTATGGGCGTAGAGAAGAATCGATCCGCGATGCTGCCCATTCCACATCAGAATGGGATAATGCATCAAGCAGAGCTTATACGATTGTCCGTCGAAACTTTCACTGATCTCACGATAATCGGTGATGTCAGCGAAGAGCTTTTGATACCGATAATCAGACAGATCATCATGATTCCCTCGGAACAAAATCTTCTGACCTTTAAGCTGCGCGACCAATGCGATGAGTGCTTCGTTTCTACCCCGCATGGCCATATCCCCAAGAATATAAACGGTATCGCCGTTGGTGATCTTGGCGTTCCAATGCTCAAGGATATACTGGTTCATTTCAGCCACGGTGGCGAACGGTCTCCCGTCATAGTTCACACCCTCACCCGTCTGATTCCGGTTGAAGAGATGGAGGTCTCCAATGAAGTAGTTCATGTGATAGACCTCCTCATGAAATCCGGTAGATCACACGGACTTGCGAAGCCGCACGATCTCCATAGGACTGACCTGCCTCATAGGGAAGTGCTTCGTTGAAGCATTCTACCTGAAATCGCAGGCGATCTACCATCGAGCGGATCTTCTCTGCATTATCAAAGACATCATTCCAACGATATAGGACATACTCGCTGCGAGCCGTATAGGGAAGCTCAAGCACCTCATGAACAGTTAAATAGTCACAGATGTCATCGATCTCATGGGACTCATATGCGGCAATCTGATTCCGCGTCACATAGTATTCGTTTTGGTATGGCGCCTTCAGGAGTTTCTCGAAATCCGCAAGATTACCGGCAACATAGAATTGCTCCAGTCGAACGCTATCTTCACACTCTGCAGGGATACTGGATAGGAGAAGATTCTGTGTACTTTCCGCTAGATCATCAAAACCGATCCTCCATGCGCCATCGATCAGGCTTTCCAATTGGCCAACAAAGCTGCGGGAGAAGGTTGCAAGGTATTGATGCCGCAGCTTTCCGTCAAAATCCTTTGTATGTAGGTCGATGTTGTACCATTTGTCTTTATACTTGGCCTCGACCATAAAGTCGTAATATGTGCTCATGTAAAACCCTCTTATTTCTCCTCCTGAGCCTCATCCATCAGACCCAGAGCTTCGACAATTTCGGCCTGCCGCTGCATCCGTCGGATCATTTCTTTCTCTGCAGAAAGGGAAATCTGATGTGGCAGCATCGTATAATCTTGAAACATGAAACGGATCTTGTCGATCTCCTTGTCCGTATGATAGTGACCGCAGTACCAGCGCTCGTAGTGCAACCTTGACTCGATCGTATCAAGCCATTGTTCGGTACTCTTATCCACACTCGACTGGTCAATCATGGATAGAAATACTTCAGTCGGCTCGTATCTGAGCGGACAGGTGTGCGACAGCACAACATCGATCTTCCAATCACGCTCAGATAGCATACGCTCAACTTTCTCCTTGATTTCATCGGACGGCTGCTCGTCTTCAAACCAGTTATAGCCTCTTGCCAATCGGTAGTATTTATCGACGCTATACGCACCTCCAATGACAATACAGGAATGGCCAAAGAAATCATAGATCTCGCCGTCAATGGCAAATACGAGGTTTGGATACTCAGGCTGAACCCATACTTTCCCACCGTGGTACTCTTTCACCTGATAGCCCAACTCTTCAGATGGGCGCATTTCATGGTTGCCGTGGATGCAGAAGAAGGTGATCGGAATTTTCGCCAGCTTATCTTTGCCTCGATTGTCTCTCCGATCCCCGTAGTAGTTCAATCCGACGTCACCCAAGATAATGAAAGTGCTTTCGGGTTGGACCTGCTGCCTCTCACAGAAAGAGATGATCCGCTCAAATCGACCGTGCGTATCGCCTGTCAGGTAGATCTGGTTTTTTGGATGCAGCAGCTCACGCATATAAGCGTCCACTTCTCCCATGGAGTAAGAAGGCCCACCTTCCGCCTCTTGCAGCATGGCAATCAGTTCTTTCTCCGCTTCTTCTCGCGTCATCATTTTTCACTCCTTTATTAGATTCTGGGGATACACTCCCCAACGGTATTTACGGATAGAAGGAGTGGAAAACAACAATTATCCCATTTGAAGTTGTACTTCTTGGCTTGTCCCTTCAATCCGTTTCATGAGGGCATTATCATGTCGCATAATGTAATCGAATGTATCTTTCAGGGAGAGAAACAGACGAGGCTGTACATGATATTTCTTTGTGTTCTCTTGCTGAGAAACGAGGTTTATGTGTTCCAATCGGACTGGCCGCATGTCCATATCAATTTTCCACTTGCCCACCATCGTCTGCATCTCGAAATATCGATTGTCGTGGTGAAACGGCAGACAATGTTCCGTACAGAGTTGCACCAATGTTTCGACACTTTCTCCCGCACGCTTTTTGTTGGTGATAGGGATCGAATAGACGACATCTTGCTTCGGACTTGGCTTACAATGCCGGCATGGGCAGTAGCCGGCACGGACAGCGTCCTGATAACGAGGAAAGCCGACCAGTTGGCTGAGCCCTGTGATTTGCGGGCAGTTTCTGCGGTGGAATGTCCGATACCCCCTACTTGCCCAGAATGCCAGCCCTGGCTGCGAGAGTGCCATAATGTTGCTTTTCTCAGCATCGGAAAGGGATCCTCTCTTGAATGCAGCTTCACGTTCCTGCTTGGCACGATTAAAACGTCCGATGGCACTTTGCTCGTCCTTGCTCAAAGAACGCTCCTGAGGGGCTTGCGGCTTCTTTGGCAGTACCGGAAAAGCAATCGTCTTGTGCTCAATCGGCTCCGGATTGCAGTGCTTACAAGGGCGTCGCCCGCTTTTAAGGCAGGTGTCGTAGGAAACGGTTCCCTGAATATCATAGGCCAGCAGAACATGACTGCACTTCCTGGTGTGAAAGATTTTGGACTGCTTGGAGTAGACATAGTTATATTCAGAGCGAGCGATAGAGTCTTGATTGCGGTCCCACAGCGCATCTAAGAATTCATCCCTACAGCAGCTACAAGGTTTGTACTTACGTCGAATTGGGAGCTTGAATGTGAGGAATGCCGGGAAATGCCGATCATCAGGTAGTAGCTCACAGTCGGATTGATGAAGAAGCTTGGCCTGAGGATCATAGAGCAGCTTATACGCAGAAGAACCTTTCTGTGCCATTGCGTCTTTGCTCCATCTTTTCGGTGGCTCAAGTAAATACTTCTGCTCAAAGCCAATGACCTGCGCAAGCAGTTGCATGGTTGCTACATCGTTGACGGAGCAGTGCGCTGGAGAAGGCGTGGCGATATTGCGTGCCGCACAGATCTTATAAGGGCTTCCAACAGACGCCTCCTGACCAGCTACGTAACCGTAGATGTAATCACAGAGCATCACGACATGCTGAGTCATATCAGGAACACCGGATACCTTGGAGAACATATTGAACAGGTCACTTGCTTCCTGATGCCACCAGCATATCGTATCCTCTGGTTGCAGCCAAAGGCGGAAAGCATCTAATCCAGCATAAAGGCTTTCTCCATCGAGGAACTGCTCCCTGCTCCAGCCGGAAAAAGCCATATGCCCCCATTGCTGGAAGGAGAAATCTTTCGGGCGAAATAGTGCGGAAAAAGTATCAACTGTATTCCATTGCGCATCCACACGGGCAGCGGCTAACTGTGTTGGCCAATGATTACCATGCTGATTCGAGATCCATTCCATATCAACGAGCACATACATCTTCGACACCTCCGTTAGTTCTTTCTTCAAATTCTACTGTAATCATACAAAAAGAGGTGTCCGAAAGAACGGACACCTCGCTGCCTTCAGTATTTTACTCGAAGCGAAAGACACACCAATCTATGGAATAAATCATTCCAGTAGATCGGTGTGCCTTTTCTTGTTATTAGTGTGAAATCGTTGAGAACCTATTGAATCGATCCCTTTGTATTATGCTACTGCCGTTGAACTACGCTACCTATCAATATGCTGCTGTTCCGTTTGGTCATAGGACTTCGTATATCCCAAGTGATATTCCAACAGCAAGGTGTGAGGAATCATGTCAAAGGCATTAACGCCATCAACAGCAGTAAGAACTTTGACCGCAGCACGATAACCGCAGTAGAAGCTGTGGCAGGCCGCCCAATGAACGCGTTGCTCCCACGCACACTCAATCGAGGTCAAATGCTCTCGTCGCTCTTCATCACCATCAATCTCGAGCTGTTCGATAAGCTCCTGGTTTTCGTCATGCATCTGCAAAAACAGAGTATGGCGCTGCATACCGGGCATCTCAAAGAGAGCCTGCATGAGATGCTTTTCAAATCCATCGACAACAAGATCTTGATTGGAAAAGTGCTGGACGAACCCAGAATACAGGCCGGCGTTGAAAGCATACCGGGATGCATACCGCAGTTTTGCCTCGTAATTGGTTTTGATCTGGCTTAGGATCTCGTTCTCGGACTGCTCCAATGTGGTGGTGAAATAGTCCTCAGCCGCTGTGTAGTCCTTTTCCTCTTCGGAAAAATCTGTTTGCGCCAGTACCTTGTATGTATCGAACAAATACTTTTGAAAAGCAGGGGCAAATGCGCGTTCTTTCATTTCCTCTAATGCGTTTTGTACTGTCATGTCTTCATCCCTCCGTACAGATTTGATACAATCGTATCAAGTAAGTACATATTACATGAGAGAAAGCGCGAAAACAGTCGGATTAAGGGAGAATGAAAAATAAAATTGCACCTGCCAGATCGACAGGTGCATTGCTCAAATGTGTTTTTTGATGATCGGGATCGAGTTTAATGCCAACTCAACAATGGCATCTTCTTGCTCCTTCGTTAGTCCAGAGTTTTCAAGTTCCTTGCGAACTCTATGCTCCAGAGGAGAATCCGTCTTCCCAGCTAAGTAGTCGAGTGAAACGTCTAGAATATCCGAGATGCGCTCAATGAGCTGGAAACTTGGTGATCTGACTCCATTTTCTATGTGTCGAAGCGAGTCTACAGCAATACCGATCTTCTCAGCGAGCTGTTCACCAGTTAGGCGGCGGAACTGCCGTGCAGTCCGAATCCGGCTGCCCATGATTTGCAATCTCGTACTCATTTGATCTTCTCCTACCTATCCTGTACTTTCTCACAGTATAGAGGGATGGCAGAGAATCAGAAATGAGCATTATGGTATTTACCGTACTGAAATGGTACGTAAACGAATGGACTCCGGTACAACACATACCGAAGGCCATTCGCTTTAAGTCACATTTACAAACTGAGCCTCAATCACTCTACTCGGCGGCACAGAAGCAAACTTGTTTGTTTTTGCCCATGTGTTGTCCCCCACAGGCATCAAGGTGCCAGATGCCGCCAGCTCGTAGGTGCGCAGCATATCTTCAACCGACAGATTAGGAGTACGGGTGCGCGGAGGGGCTGCACGGGTCAGATCGAACAGGATCGCATACTGCTCAGGCCAAGGTACACCGTAGAAGCGGCGAGGCGTCTTGCCGCTATCCCAACCGAGTTTTGTGCGGATGATGTGCATCAGCATTCGGTTACTCACAGTTGTCCACTTTTTCTGCCCTTTCAGATCCTCTGCGGTTCTTCCAGACATAAAGGGAACGGCGCATGGATCGTCTTTATCACACGCCTGAATAGCCAGAGTAGTGCCTTCGGAACTGATCAGGAGCCGAACACTTTCGGGGTATCCAAGTTCTGCCGCACTCAGATTATTAAAGCGAATAGACGATTGCGCAATGCGCGCCTCTGCTGCGCTGAATGTCCGCAGCGTCGGGTTCACAACACGAAAGTCAGAAAGGCAAGCGTTCATATATCGATATCCTCCTTGAACTGAATTGGGTGGAGCTCGGCTAAAACTCCTTCGCCCGTAATATCTTCCAAAATTACAGCCTCACGATCTGGCATAGAAACTCTGTTTTTTACCTCTCGCCAATCCTCTTTGGAAACCAGCGGCGTGTGAACGCCCCTCACTCGAAACCGCTCAGCCTGACCTAAGTTGCGCACACGCTTATGAGCGAACAGATCTACGCAAATGCTCTTTTGCATGATGATATCGCCACAGTAGCGGTCATTGCAAAGGATATAGGTGACAGACGATACCGTCCAATGCGATTTCCCTGTTGGAGAGGGAATCCCTTCTGAAGTCAAAATCTTCGCGATTTCGTATGGCGTTTTCCCTCCAAGGTAGAAAGCAAAGATCCGAATAACCACGCCGGCCTCTTCTTCATCCACGATCAGCTTATTGTCTTCAAGCTGATAGCCATAGGGCTTGACTAATTTCGGAATTCCCTTTGCAAAGCGCTGGCGGATGCCCCATGCTACGCTGATGGACTTATTGACGCTCTCGTCCTGCGCAAATGCCGCAAGAACGGTGAGAAGCAATTCGCCATTTTGAGAGAGTGTGTTGATGTTCTCCGTCTCAAAGTAGATAGAGACTGGCGGAGACAGGGACCTCAGCATACGGGCATATTTGATGCAATCAACGACATTACGAGCAAATCGAGAGACAGACTTCGTGATGATCATGTCGATCTTTCCAGCTTGGCAATCTTCAATCATCTGATTGAATTCCCTGCGGTTTTTCACGGAAGTCGCCGAAATTCCCTCATCGGCATAGATCCGAACCAGCACCCAGTTTGGATGCTTTGCAATACACTCGGAGTAGTATTGCTGTTGAATTTCAAAACTCTCCGCTTGCATTTCAGACATGGTACTGACACGGCAATATGGAGCTACCCTCAGCTCAACATCTTCGGAGTTCTGAGGCTGCATGTCCTCGCGAGCTGGCATCCGTTCTACTGCTTGCCCCTCTTGGAAAGCGTCACGAATTCTTTGCTTTCGATCCTCATTTTTTGTTTCGCGAGCCAAATGCAGGACCTCCTTCTGTGCGATATCTAGAGTAGAAGGCATAAACAGGCGGAATCAGTTCAGCACGACCGGAAGGTGTGTAGACCGAAAGCCCGGCACTTGCGAATTTGCGGCCAACTTCGAGAATGGCCTCTCCACGGGCCAAACGTGACAAATTCTTCACCAGCACACATTCGTAAAGGCCATGCCGCCTATCTCGAGCCAGTGTCTTGATGCTTTGCCGGTTCCCATCATTGCCATACTCAAAAACAGGGAGCTCTGCTACGACCTCCAGGCCGAGGCATTTTGCGGCTGCGCGGAGCCAGGCCAGTTGTGCTTGCATGAGGCTGTTATTTACCTCTGAAGCTGATCCACCAATTCTTGCGTATATAATGCAGCGTTTCATCGTGCTTTTCCCTCCGACTCAAACTCATGCACCAACCGATAAAATGTTGATGCGCTGACGCCCAACTGCCTATAGCACTCGACAGCCGTGATTTTTCCTTGCTTCCACTTGGGGTAATAGATATCCCAATCCTTTACAGAACACTTTGGCCGCCCAAATTTGACACCCTTTAGATGCGCGGCGGCAATACCTTCTGCCTGTGCCTTCGACTTGGTATCAACTTCCAGCTGAGCGCCGAAAGAAAGTACAGCGAGGACAATATCCGTGATCACACTACCGAGCAGATCTTTGTATCGGGTCGTATCCAGAATGGGCGTGTCCAGAACGACGATGTCCACGCCAAGCGTTTTGGTAAGATATTCCCACTCGGCACGGATTCCAGAGTAATTGCGGCCAAAGCGATCAATGCTTTTAACGACCAGGATATCACCATTACGCAAAATGCTATTTCGTAGCGACATGTAGTTTGTTCGCTCAAACCTCCGGCCGCTCTGCTTGTCCACATAGATATCACGCTCTTCAATGCCGTACTCGAGCAATTCAAGGACCTGACGATCCTCATTTTGCTCAGCTGTGGATACACGAGCATATCCAAATTTCTTATTGCTCATGGCATTACTCCTTCGACCGGAACATACCCATGACACCACCGAGATCTGCAAGATCATCAGCCGCCAGCGTTGGACTCTCCGACTTAGGGGACGTGGGTTGTGATACAGCTTGGAGTTCTCCATTTGTGACCATATCGCGAACGACATCCTTGACGATGCTCGCCCCCCAGTCGCGGCCAAACTCGTTGGCCGCTTCTGGGCAGCTTGTGTAGTGCAGGATCGCATTGACGACCAATTCGGACATGCTGCGTGGTCGTTGCCGTAAAATATCGAGTGCGCGCCGGTGCCGAAAGTCCATTTCATTGAACTGGAGTACAACACGAGACTTACTATTACTGCCCATTCGACGCTACCTCACTCTGATAGAGGAGTTCATAGCCGTGTGCATTGGCATGAATATCTTCGATGAAAATGGGGAATGCTACTTTATTTGCTCTCTCAATCATTCCTCTCAGAAGGAGAGAGCCACCACCAGCAAACACGCATTTGCTGGTCGTTACATCGATTCCACGTTCACGCAGGAAGTTATAGAACTCCGAAAGGAACTCTCCTGTCATGCTGCGAATCAGCTGTTGTACTTCACCGGGAAGGACGGTAGGCTGATTGCGAATTACTTCATCAATATCGCAGTCCTCTAAGATCCGGGCATAGAGCGCATTGCATTTGCTTGTAATGCTGTTGTAGAGGGTGATGACCCCCTTTTCAAAACTTTCGACCACCGCCAGGTCAGGACGTCCGTTACGCAGCTTGAGAACGTCAATGGTAAAGCCGCCAATGTCGATGATGTAGGCAACAGAATAGGTCTTGAGCGTACTGTACTGTGTTACAGCAGCCGCAAATGCCTGAGGATAGCTGAGGACTTTGCTGATGCGGATCGAGTAGTATTTTCCATTGTACTCGAAGTCAATGGCCTCACGGCGCCGCAGAAAGTACTGCTCAAAGCGACTGTGGAGCTGTTCATAGTGCGCCGGGGGCAATCCAATCAGTAGTGTGATGTCAATCGGATCCAGTGTTTCAGCTGCCTTGCGCCGCTCCAGTTCCTTAGCGATAGCGAAGAGCGTCAGGACATAGAACCGCTCGTCTTCGGTTTTGTCGCGCAGATAAGAAATGCGCTGTTCTGTAAGCGTATAGTAGCGCCCGTTCCAGCAGATATAGTCCGTTTTGAAGCCTTGCAGCCCTTCAGACGAAATCAGGCCGGAGGTAAAAAGCGTGTTCGGGGTCTTGATCGATTTATTGCCGTGATCGACAGAGATAATCATGGATTGGAACCTCCTCATTTCGTTTAACAAAGTGCGTGTAATGTTGCACTCGAAGCATCTAAAAGAAATTACGCATAGTGTTCTCATAGAACAACAACTACACTAAATGTTTTCCATTTAGGCATTTATGCCCAGTCTTTCAGAAGATCGTGGAGCTTTTTGAGCGCACCGTTGACAGATTTCAGCGCTGCGTTCATATGGCACCCTTCCTGACGGGCGATCTCACGGATCGTCATATTCTCCATCAGCATGTGGATTCTGCGCTGCTGGATCGGGGTAAGTTGCGCGATCGCTGCATACAGCGCAGCGACCTGCTCATCCCACAGCAACGTATCTTCCATCGGGTTCTGCTCATAAGACTTCGGCATTTCGAAAAGGTCCTCGATTGGTGTCCAATCACGGTGATATACTTCTTTGCGATGGACGCGCTGCGTTTCATTCTGAAGAGCGCGCCATTCTTCATACAGCTCATCGCTGACAGGA
>ENA-OPNI01000550-OPNI01000550.1-human-gut-metagenome-genome-assembly--contig:-NODE-550-length-12573-cov-2.384886_pt1 | contig 12573 bp, 9 predicted proteins | sample MGYA00241538_ERZ501773 | MGnify/ENA primary metagenome ERZ501773 (study PRJEB25962, sample SAMEA2042556) | human gut metagenome | biome: human gut; feature: human-associated habitat; material: faeces...
TGTTATTTCACAGTATTTCGGCGCAACGGATGAAAAAAACGTAAAAAAAGCCGTACATACAACTATGATAATGACACTTGCACTCGGCGTACTGTTTACGTTTGCGGGAATTGCCATGACTCCGTATATGCTTTCGATCATTAATTTTGCCCCTGAAATAATTCCCGACGCGACCGAGTATCTTACCATATATTTTGCCGGTGGCATAGGACTTATGATATACAATATCGGTTCCGGCATACTTCTTGCGGCCGGAGACACGGGAAGACCGTTTATCTTTCTTGTTATCTGTGCACTGCTCAATGTCGCTCTTGACCTTTTGTTTGTACTTGCGTTTGATATGAAAGTCGCCGGGGTTGCCTATGCTACGATAATTTCGCAGTTTATATCCGCAATTCTTGTTATGATAACGCTTATGCGCTCAAAGGAGTGCTATAAGGTCTCGGTAAGGGATCTGAAATGCGACTTCCGCATATTGAAAAAAATAATTTCATTTTCATCTTTTAAGAGTGTACCCGGTATGTAGAGCGATTTTTGAGGTCCAACCTTCCAAAATCTACCGAGATTGAAGCCGTTTATGTAAACACAGCCTCTGTTGAAGCCGTCAAGATGAACAAAGCAATCTGCTTTTGAATCGGTTTTGAAGCTGCCCTTTAAGAATACAGGTTCCTCTTTTTTAACGCTTGATGAATACTTGAGCTTGTCGAGATTGTCAAGCGGAAGAGTCCATACATCATAGTTCATAAGACGTTGAATACCGAGATAAATATCGGAAATACCCTTGCGGTCAAGCATATTTTCGCCGTAGTTTACTCTGCCCATTGTATCGACAAGAACGCCGATTTTCCTCTCGCCCGAAAGAGCAGGCATAAGGAACGGAGAGCTTTCGCCCTTCTTTTTCTTGAAGATAACGTCCTTTAATGTTGTCTTGCCCTCAACAGAATAAAGAGTGCGGTCAATGCTCGTCTTTTTCTTCCCGTCAAAGTAAACATCTGCGAAGTCGTGGACGTTCTTAACGTACATAGGCGAAGCGTTGTACTTGCCCTTTAAGGTTGTTTCGTAGTAGATAAGACCGAAGTTCTGACCGAAATATTCCATTCCCTCGGGAACGGGAACATGGTGCTTTTCGCCGATATTGTCGAGGTTTTCGAACAACGAAGCGGCTTCTGTAAGTTCTACCTTGCCGATTGACTGAAGCTTCGGACTTTCGGGAAGCTCGGGCGGTTCAATTCCCTGCTTTTCGCACAAAAGCTTTCTTACAGCGTGATAAGCAGGCGTGTAGTCGCCCCATTCGGTAAGCATTGCACAGTAGTCATAGCTTGTAACTGTCGGCTCGTAGCCGTGACCCTGATTGTGGTTAGCTCCTGCGGTAAAGCCGAAGTTTGTGCCGCCGTGGAACATATACATATTAAAGCTTGCGCCGTTATCTATAAATCCCTTAATTTCATTTACGATTTCAAGTGAATTTCTTGTGTGGTGCTTGTCTCTCCAATGGTCAAACCAACCGCACCAGAATTCGCCGCACATATTCGGGCCGTCATTTTCAAAGCCTTTGAGAACATTGAAGGCTGTTCTTGAACGTGAGCCGAAGTTCAAAACCTTGTAAATGTCGGGCAATGAGCCGCCTGAAATCATATTATTTGTGTTTCCGTCGGAGGTGAAGAGTAAGCAGTCAATTCCGCAGTCCCTTGTGAGCTTTTCAACATAGCGGAGATAGTCTTTATCGTTGCCGTATGAGCCGTATTCGTTCTCAACCTGCATTGCGATTATGTTGCCGCCGTGCGATTCAAGATGCGGAAAAAGTCTTGGTAAAAGTTCCTTGTAAAAACGCTCAACGCATTTGAGATAATCGGGATACATACAGCGAATTTGCATATTTTTATCCTTGAGAAGCCAAGCAGGCAAGCCGCCGAAGTCCCATTCCGCACAGATATAAGGACCCGGACGGACAATGGCATAAAGACCTACCTTTTGTGCAATTTCAAGATATTTTTCAATGTCGAGAATACCCGAAAAATCAAATTCACCGGGCTTTTTCTCGTGCAAATTCCAACAAACATAGGTTTCAACCGTATTGAAGCCTGCCGCCTTGAGCTTTGTCAGGCGATCCTCCCAATACTCGGGAACGGTACGGAAATAGTGCATAGCACCCGAATATATGTCAAAGGGCTTTGAGTCCATATAGAATTTCTTGTTTTTTATTTCAAGCATATTTTAATCCTCGTTTATAGCTTTTTGAGTAACTTCCTGCATCTGCTTATATTTCTTTTCAATATCAGCAACAAGCTTAAATTGGTCTCTGCAACGGACAAGGTTATGCTCGGGATAGTCCGTTTTGAAATAAACGTCGCCGTCGAGATAGTCTGTCAAAAATCTCATACCGCATTCAAGCGTCATAAGCTTTGCCGAGAACGGAAGATAGAACATTTCCTTTTCGGTAAGGCTCTTTTTTGCGGTGGAGAGATAGCCTCTTGTGTAAGCCTCGTAAAGTTCAAGGCTCAACGAAACTTTTGAAAGGTCTTTTTCGTCCTCGCTTGCCGTATTTGCGCCGAAGCGAATACTGTCGCCGAAGTCATAGAGCGAAAGACCGGGCATTACGGTATCAAGGTCGATTATACAAATACCCTCGTTCGTTTCGCTGTCGAACAAAATATTGTTGAGCTTTGTGTCGTTGTGAGTAACACGAAGCGGAAGCTCGTTTTTCTCAAGCTCTGCAAGAAGCACCTTTGTATCTGCCTCCCTGTCAAGAACGAATTGAATTTCGTCCTTAACGCTTGAAGCTCTGCCCGAAGCATCTCTTTCAACGGCTTTCAGGAAATCGTTAAATCTTGAATATGTGTTGTGGAAATTCGGGATAGTCTCAAAAAGCTTGTCAATCGGATAGTCCGAGAGGAGTTTTTGAAAATTGCCGAAGGACTTGCCTGCGTTGTAGAAAACCTCGGCAGAGTCGATAATATTGCAGGTGTATGCGTTGTCAATGTAGTCATAGCATCTCCAGCAATCGCCGTTCGGGTCAACGACATAGTATTTTCCGTCCTTCGCAGGCAGGAAATTAAGCGTGCGGCGCTCATAGTCGCCGAGCTTATTCTTTATGTGTGAGGTAACGCCGACGATATTTGACATAAGCTTGTCGGCGTCCTTAAATACATAAGTGTTGATTTTTTGAAGTGTGTACTTCTTGGAACAGCCTTCGCCGTCCTCAAAGCCGATAACATAAGTAGAGTTTATATGACCGTCGTTTTTGACCTTGTAGCCGACATATCTGCCGTCAAGGTTGAACGAATCGGCAATAAACTCTATATCAAAAGGAATTCCCATATATTTACCTTCCCCAATAAATAGTATTGTTACAATTATATTACCTTTTCTATAATAAGTCAACAAAGTTTGTGCATTGTGTCAAGAGTATTCCCCTCAAATAAATTTTATTAACAAAATAGCTCTTTACACAACGGAATATTTACTGTAAAATATATGTGTAAATTTATGTAATCCGCACGGCAAAAATCCGTGGCGGAGGTACGGAGGAATTTGAATGAAACCGGTTTATAAGAGAATACTGTTGAAGCTAAGCGGAGAGGTGCTTGCAGGCGAGCAGGGACACGGCTTTGACTTTGACGTTATAAGCTCCGTTTGCGATTGGGTCAAGAAATGCGCCGATACAGGCGTGCAGATAGGACTTGTTGTCGGCGGCGGAAATTTTTGGAGAGGTCGTTCAAGCGGAAGCATGGACAGAACAAGAGCAGACCATATCGGTATGCTTGCAACTGTAATGAACTCGCTTGCGCTTGCGGATACACTTGAGCAAAAGGGTGTTCCGACAAGGGTTATGACCGCTATTGATATGCGTCGTATCGCAGAGCCGTTTGTAAGAGATGAGGCTGTCAGACACCTTGAGGACGGTAAGGTTGTTATCTTCGGCTGCGGAACAGGCAGTCCGTTCTTCTCAACCGATACAACAGCGGCTTTGAGAGCAGCTGAAATCGGCGCTGATGTAATTCTTAAAGCGACAAACGTTGACGGCGTTTATGACAAGGACCCCAACAAGTATTCGGACGCTGTGAAGTACGATACGCTTTCACATTCTGAGGTTTTGAACAAGGGACTTGCGGTTATGGACAGCACGGCGGCTTCGCTTTGCAGAGATAACAACATTCCGATTTTGGTTTTCAATCTTGAGGATCCCGAGAATATTCTCAGAGCAGTAAGCGGTGAGAACGTCGGAACTTTAGTAAAATAATAATTTCAGGAGGGCAATAATAATGCAAGAGGTATTTGATTTCGCAACAGAAAAAATGGAGAAGTCCATAAAGGCACTTCACAATGAATTTGTTACAATGAGAGTGGGCAGAGCGTCTCCCGCTGTTCTTGATAAAATTGTAGTTGACTATTACGGTGTACCCACACCTATTCAGCAGATGGCTGCCGTTTCGGTTCAGGAGGGTGTAAACCTTATCATTCAGCCGTGGGACATTTCAACACTCAAACCCATTGAAAAGGCTATTCAGACCTCGGACTTGGGAATTAACCCGACAAACGACGGCAGAGTTATCAGACTTGCTTTCCCGCCTCTTACCGAGGAAAAGAGAAAGCTTCTCTGCAAGGACGTAAGCAAGTATGCCGAGGAGTGCAAGGTTGCTATCCGTTCTATCAGAAGAGACGCTATCGAAAAACTCAAAAAGATGAAGAAGGACAGCGTTATCACAGAGGATGACCTTCACAACGGCGAGGATAAAGTTCAGAAGATTACAGACAAGTTTGTAAAGGAAGCTGACGAACTCGCTGCCAAAAAAGAAAAAGACATTATGGAAATATAATCTGCCAAAAGCCCCTCTTTTGAGGGGTGTTGTGCGATTATCGGTTTTTTATGAAAGGCGGTTAATATGGACTTGAATAATTTACCGACCTTTGAGGTGTTGCCGAAGCATATCGGTTTTATTATGGACGGCAACGGAAGATGGGCAAAGGAAAGAGGCTTGCCCCGCTACAAAGGACATATCGAGGGAGCTAAGACCTTTAGAAAAATAGGCGAGTTTGCAGGCGACCTCGGAATTAAATATCTTACCTTCTATGCGTTTTCGACGGAGAATTGGAAGCGTCCGAAGGAAGAAGTCTCCGCAATAATGGATCTGTTCAGAGAGTATCTTAAAGAGCTTGACGAACGTAAGGCGGAGAATGAGGAAAAGGGTATTCAGGTGAATTTCATCGGTGACAAGACGGGACTTCCCAAGGATATACTTGCAATGATGAAATACAGCGAGAGGATAACTAAGGATAAAACAAAGGTTTACCTCAATATTGCGGTAAATTACGGAGGACGGCAGGAAATTGTACATTCGGTGCAGGAGCTTGCGAAGCAGGTTAAAAAGGGCAAATTAAAGCCCGACGACATAACCGAGGATATGATTTCCGACAATCTTTACACGGCAGGTATGCCCGACCCCGACTTGATAATCCGCCCAAGCGGCGAGAAACGACTTTCAAACTTCTTGCTTTGGCAGGCGGCTTATGCGGAGTTTTGGTCATCGGATGTGCTGTGGCCGGATTTCACGGAAGAGAATTTGGTTGAGGCTCTCCGTAATTTTGAAAAAAGAAACCGCAGATTCGGCGGAATATAATTTTTGTGTGGATTGAGGGATTTTTATGCTTAAAAGAACGATAACCGGCATTGTGGCGGCGTTGTTCGCAGTAGGTGTGCTCGCATTCAGAGATACGCCCGCACTTTCGATTGTTGTGGCGATTTTTACAGTTATCGCCGCAAGGGAGATAGAAAAAGTAATAGGAATCAAGAACAAGGCAATATACTATATAAGCCTTGCATTTTCGGGACTTGTTCCGTTGTTCTATGAGTTCAGACCCGAGCTTGAGCAGAGGGGAATTGTCATTCCCGTAACGGCAGTAGTTGTTATTTATTGCGTTGTTTTGTTTATGCTTATGCTCACGGACTTTGAAAACACAAAGTTTGAGGAGGTTGCTTCGGTCATTATTTCGACAACCTTTGTACCGTGGAGCTTTTCGACACTCATTTTCTTAAACGATATGAGCGAAACATATCCCGACAAGTTCGATTTTCACTACGATTTGTTCTTTATATTGCTCGGACTGTTTGCCGCTTGGCTTTCGGACTCGTTTGCATATTTTTCGGGAAGATTTTTCGGAAAGCACAAGCTCTGCCCGAAGATAAGCCCCAAAAAGACTGTTGAGGGTGCGATAGGCGGTATTGTCGGTGCGGTTGTAAGCAATGTTGTGTTGTTTACCGTCTTTGACAGATGCTTCTTTACAGTACATACAATCGGCTACGGTTGGGTTATTTTGGTTTCGCTCGCACTTGCCGTTATCGGAATATGCGGCGACCTTACCGCTTCGGTTATAAAGAGAAATTTCGGAGTAAAGGACTTCGGAAATCTTTTCCCCGGTCACGGCGGAGTTATGGACAGATTTGACTCTGCCCTGTTTGTACTTACAATGCTTTATGCATTCATTACTTTATATGGAGTCGTTTGCTGATGACTGAAAATTTATCAATTTTAGGCTCAACGGGTTCAATAGGTAAGCAAAGTCTTGATGTCTGTCGCAAATGCGGTTACGGCGTCAAGGCTTTAACTGCTTTTTCGAGTGTCGATGAAATCGAAAAGCAAGCCCGTGAATTCAAGCCCGAAAAGGTTGCGCTTGTTGACGAAAAGGCGGCAGCCGACCTTAAAATTAAGCTTGCCGATACCGATATAAAGGTGCTCGGAGGAATGGACGGCGTATGCGAATGTGCTGAAATTCAGAGTGCCGATACCGTGCTTAACTCCGTTGTCGGAATGGCAGGGTTGAAACCCACGCTTACCGCAATTTATGCAGGAAAGAAAATTGCCCTTGCGAATAAAGAAACGCTCGTAGCAGGCGGTCAGCTTGTGATGAGTGAGGCAAAAAAGCATGGGGTTGAAATTTTGCCCGTCGATTCCGAACATTCGGCAATATTTCAATGCTTGCAGGGTAAACCTACTAACAAGGCTTTGAAAAAAATAATACTCACAGCCTCGGGTGGGCCGTTTTTCGGTAAAACCGCAGAGGAGCTTCGTGATGTTACGGTCGAAAAAGCGTTGAAGCATCCGAATTGGTCAATGGGTGCAAAAATAACCATTGATTCTGCTACAATGATGAACAAGGGTCTTGAACTTATCGAAGCGGTTTGGCTGTTTTCGGTTAAGCCTGATGACGTCGATATTGTTGTCCACAGGGAGAGCATTGTTCACTCGGCGGTTGAGTATGACGACAACTCTGTAATAGCTCAATTAGGTCTTCCCGATATGAGAATACCGATTCAGTACGCTTTGACTTATCCCGAGCGTTTTGAGTCGCCTGTCGGAGAACTGAGCCTTTCACAGATAGGCAAGCTCACATTTTTTGAGCCTGATTATGAAACTTTCCGTTGCATAAACCTTTGCAGAAAGGCTATAAATATGGGCGGACTTTATCCTGCGGCGGTAAACTCTGCGAATGAGCAGGCTAATCTTATGTTCCGTCAGGGCAAAATCGGATTTTTGGATATTGCCGACAGGGTCGAAGCGGTGCTTGAAAAAACTCCGCATTATGATAACTATACTTTCGAGGATATACTCGGAATTGACAAATTTGCAAGAGAAATAGGTGGTTAAAATATTACTTGAGATTACAGCTTCTGGTGTTTGGTCAAAGGTGTGGACTATTGCGGTTGCACTGTTGTTCTTCGGCGTTATTATTATGATTCACGAATTCGGACACTTTATCTGTGCAAAGCTTTGCAATGTAAAGGTCAATGAATTTTCAATCGGTATGGGTCCCGCTGTTTTCAAAAAGAAAAAAGGGGAAACTACCTATGCCGTGCGCTGTCTTCCGATAGGCGGATATGTCAGCATGGAGGGCGAGGACGAGAACAGCACCGATGAGCGTGCGTTTAACAACAAGCCTCTTTTGCAGAGGATACTTATTGTTGCCGCAGGCGCAATAACGCACCTTATACTCGGCGTAATCATTATGGCGGTATTGTTGTCAACCACAAAGGATTTGATAGGCACAAATACCATTCACAGCTTCTATGACGGTGCAACAAGCGTTAATTATGGCTTGCAGGCAGGCGATAAAATCGTCAAAATTGACGGTCATAAGGTCTTTTCCGAAAGGGATTTGAGCTTCCTCATGGGCAGAAGTCAGGACGGTGTTATTGATTTTACCGTTGAGAGAAACGGCGAAAAGGTCGAGCTCAATGACGTTAAATTTCAGACGACCGAGCAAAACGGCGTAACGCTGATAACCTATGATTTTATTATCGTCGGCGAAAAGCCCACATTTAAGAACGTTGTGAAAAATTCGTTTACGCAGTCGGCGTCTATAGCAAGGCTTGTATGGCTGAGCCTTTTTGATATTGTAACAGGCAGATACGGAGCTTCCGAGCTTGCAGGGCCTGTCGGTACTGTCGATATAATCGCTGATGTTACGGCGGCTGCGGCGACTGACAGGAATATGGATAACCTGCTGTTTATAATGGCGCTTATCACGATAAATCTCGGCGTAGCAAACCTTTTGCCGTTACCGGCTCTTGACGGCGGCAGACTTTTCTTCCTCATAATCGAGGCGATAAGAAGAAAGCCGATAAATCCGAAATACGAGGGCTATGTTCATGCGGCAGGCTTGGCGTTGCTTATGCTTTTGATGGTGTTTGTAACCTATAATGATATTGTAAGAATTATTCGTTCTTAAAAGGGGTGTAGGATATGGAACGCAGAATTACAAGAACTGTTAAAGCGGGAAATGTTGAAATCGGCTCGGGCAGTAAAATTACCGTTCAGTCAATGCTCAATGTTCTTGCTCACGATATAGAGGGAAATGTTGCGCAGGCTGTTGAGCTTGAAAAGGCAGGCTGTGAAATTGTCCGCCTTACAGTACCCGATATTGAGGCGGTTAAAACGCTTTATGCCGTAAAAAATGCGGTTAAAATACCCGTTGTTGCGGATATTCATTTTGACTATAAATGTGCGCTTGAAAGCGTGGCGGCAGGGGTTGACAAAATCAGAATAAACCCCGGTAATATCGGCTCGGACGACAGAATTAAGGCCGTTGCCGACGCTTGCAGGCGGAAAAATATTCCGATAAGAATCGGCGTGAATTCAGGCTCGCTCGAAAAGGATTTGCTTAAAAAGTACGGTCACGTTACGCCCGAGGCATTGTGCGAGAGTGCGTTGCGACACGCTTCTTTGCTTGAAAAATTCGACTTTAACGATATAGTGATTTCGATTAAATCCTCTGATGTGCCGACTATGGTTGCGGCTTACAGGCTTGTTGCACAGCAGTGCGATTATCCGCTTCATCTCGGCGTTACGGAGGCAGGAACGAGGCATATGGGTATGCTCAAATCCGCCGCAGGTATCGGTGCGCTTTTGCTCGACGGCATAGGCGACACAATTAGGGTTTCGCTTACGGCTGATCCCGTTTCGGAGGTTGCGGCAGGCTTCGACATATTAAAGGCGGTCGGCATTAAAAAGGATTGTCCGCAGATAGTTTCCTGTCCGACTTGCGGAAGAACTAAAATCGATTTGATTTCTCTTGCCGAAAAGGTTGAAAAGGAACTTGCAAATGTTCATAAGCCGATAAAAGTTGCTGTTATGGGCTGTGCGGTAAACGGTCCGGGTGAAGCAAAAGAAGCTGATATAGGCGTTGCGGGCGGCGACGGCTACGGACTTATTTTCAAGCCCGGCGAGGTTCCCAAAAAAGTCCCCGAAAACAAAATTGTTGAGGAGCTCTTAAAGGAAATAGACAATTTATAACTAAAGACGTTTACATTAAGGATTTACATATAATATGAATGGATTTTACGATTTGTTTGCAGAGTTTGCAGACGAGCTTACGAAATATGACAGGGCACTTAAAAACGCAAAAGTTTTGAGATTGCTCAAAAGCAGTGATGAAGCAGGCGACAGCGTTACGGCGGTCGTCTTTTTCCCTATACTTATGTCGGAGAGAACAGTTGACACGATAGGCAGGATTATTGCAAACGGACTCGGCATTTCCGAGTTTTCAATCGAGCCTGTTTTTGACGGCTCACTTTTGACGAATAAATATGACGGCGAATTGCGTGAGATTATAAAACGCAGAGTTGTTGTCGCAAACGGCTTTTTGGAGGATTGTGTTTTCTCTTATGAAACAGATGGCGAGTTGCATATAAGACTTGCTCACGGCGGCAAGGACGTGCTTTGCACGGCAGGTTGCGACAAGGCGGTTGAGAGGCTTCTCAAAGAGCGCTTCGGCACGGATTTGAAAGTGTTTATCGAGCAGGAAGGGAAAGCAGAGGACTCGGCGCAGACGCTTATTCAGAAGCAGCAGAAAATTGACGAGCAGATGCGTGAAAAGCAGATTAACGCAAAGCCCGTCAAGAAGGATGAGCCCTTGAAGGCTGAGGTTGTCGAGGAGGGCTATCCCTACTACACCGACAGCTTAAAGGTTATTTACGGCAACAAAATCAAGGGTGCGCCTATGAAAATGGCGGATATTACCTCTACCGATGACAGAGTTACCGTTTGGGGACGTGTATTCGGCTTTGAGTCACGTCTTACAAGAAACGGCGACAAGTATATAATTTCATTTAATATTACAGATAATACATATTCGTATTCGGTAGTTATTTTTGAAAAGAAAGACTACTGTGACGATTTGCTCGAATATATTTCAAACGGCAAATACGTTGTTTTGGCAGGCTCAATGTCATTTGACAAGTACAGAGGCGAAAATGTTATCAATCCGAGAAGCATTTGCCTTGTTGCACCGATTGAAAAGAAAGACAACGCTCCCGAAAAGAGAGTCGAATTGCATTTGCATACAAATATGTCGGCAATGGACGGAATGACTCCTCCCGCAGAGCTTGTTAAAAGGGCGATAAGCTGGGGTCACAAGGCTGTTGCAATTACAGACCACGGCTGTGTGCAGGGCTTCCCCGACGCAGCGAACGCCGCAAAGGGTAAGATAAAAATTATCTACGGCGTTGAGGCTTACTTTGTTGACGATATGAAAAGTCCCGAAGCGGAGATTAAAGATTTACCCACATACCATATGATAATTCTTGTTAAGAACTCCGTGGGGCTTAAAAATCTTTATAAGCTCGTTTCAATGTCGAATATAAAGTATTTCTACAAGAAGCCGAGAATGCCAAAGTCCGAAATCTTAAAGCACCGTGAGGGCTTGATAATCGGCTCGGCGTGTGAGGCAGGCAATCTTTACAGGGCAATACTTGACGAGCTTCCCGACGAGGAAATTGCCGAGATAGCTTCGTTCTATGATTACATTGAAATTCAGCCGACGGGCAATAACAGATTTATGCTTGCGGCTCATTCCGACCCGAACGCAAAAAATCCCGAGAGAAACAAGAGATACGATAAAATTACCTGCGTTGAGGATATTGAAAACATAAACCGCCGTCTTATATCCATTGCAGATGGTTTAGGTAAGCCTGTTGTGGCTACGGGAGACGTGCATTTCCTTGACCCCGTTGACGCACAGTACAGAGCTATTCTTATGGCAGGACAGGGCTTTGAGGATGCGGACAACCAAGCGCCGCTTTATTTCAAAACCACAGAGGAAATGATGGCCGACCTTGCCTATCTCGGCGAGGAGACGGCGAAAGAGGTCGTTATAACAAACCCGAATAAAATCGCAGATATGATAGAAACGCTTCGCCCGTTCCCCGACGGTACATATCAGCCGTCAATTGAGGGAAGTGAGGAGCAGCTTCGTGAAATCTGTTGGACAAAGGCACGGGACTGGTACGAAAAGGACGGAGTTGTTCCCGAAATCGTAACCAACCGACTTAACAGAGAGCTTGATTCAATCATTGAACACGGATTTGCCGTGCTTTATATAATCGCACAAAAGCTTGTTTGGGACTCTGAGGATCACGGCTATCACGTAGGTTCGAGAGGATCTGTCGGCTCGTCATTCGTTGCGACAATGGCAGGAATTTCCGAGGTAAACCCGTTAGTTCCGCATTACAGATGTCCGAAGTGTAAATATACGCAGTTCTTTGAGCACGGAGAATACGGCTCGGGCTTTGATATGCCGCCTGCAAAATGCCCCGAATGCGGCACAGATTTAATTAGAGACGGTCACGAAATTCCGTTCGAAACCTTCCTCGGCTTCCACGGAGACAAAGCGCCCGATATCGACCTTAACTTCTCGGGCGAATATCAGGGTAAGGCACACAGATACACCGAAGAGCTGTTCGGTTCAAGCCACGTGTTCAAAGCGGGAACAACCGCATCTGTCGCAGATAAAACCGCTTACGGATTTGTGAAAAAATATCTTGAAGCAAAGGGTAAAACCGTTTCAAGAGCAGAAGAGGACAGGCTCACAGTAGGCTGTACGGGAGTTAAGAGAACGACGGGTCAGCACCCCGGCGGAATGGTCGTTGTGCCGAATGCGTATGACGTCTATGATTTCACACCCGTTCAGTACCCTGCCGACGATACAACGAGCGATATGGAAACCACGCACTTTGACTTCCATTCGCTTCACGATACCATTCTCAAGCTTGATATTCTCGGACACGATGTTCCGACGCTT
>ENA-OPNI01000552-OPNI01000552.1-human-gut-metagenome-genome-assembly--contig:-NODE-552-length-12545-cov-2.550200_pt1 | contig 12545 bp, 12 predicted proteins | sample MGYA00241538_ERZ501773 | MGnify/ENA primary metagenome ERZ501773 (study PRJEB25962, sample SAMEA2042556) | human gut metagenome | biome: human gut; feature: human-associated habitat; material: faeces...
GCATCATAGAGCTTATCGAAATCAGTCAGTTTTTCTTCCTTGACGCCGCTCTTTTCAATCTGGTCGGCCATTTCCGGAGAAAGGGCCTCATCAGTGATGAGCATGGAAACCTGGGAGGGCGCAACGGTATAGAATGCCGGGTTGTTCGCTACGCTGGTGGAAGGCATAGCGATGATTACCTTGGCATCCGCGGGGATGACGCTCTTGATGAATTCGGATTGCAGCATGTTCTTGTATCCGGCGCCATGCTTGGGGGAGTAGCAGTCCGGCGTCAGCACGACCATGTCAATGCTCAGGGACCCGGCGGCCTTGGCGGCGTCCTGCCCTACATAGACCAGGGCTTCACGGTCGAAGTGCCCGCCCGTGCAATAGAAACTCAGGTTCGGAATGCCTTCAAGCCGGGTCAGCAACGTGGGGTTGTTGGAAACCACATGCGTATCCTTGGAATTGATGTGGTTGCATATTTGGTAGCCCATGGTGCTGCTGTCAATGAACATAACCACGGAAGCGGGAATATTCTGAACGGTTTTTTTTGCAATCCTGATAGACACATCGTCTTGAGTGACAATGTCTTCATGGAGGGATTTATGAGTAAGCGCCAGAGCGCCGCCGTGGACGCGCTTGAGGAAGCCGCGTTTTTCAAGGTTAATCAAATCATTGCGGACCGTTTCATCCGTGACCTTCATCTGTTTGGCCAGAGCGATGGTCCTTGCAGCTCCATGTTCAGCCAGCGTTTTCAGAATGAACTCCTTGCGTTGGGATGCTAAATACATTTGATTTTGTTTTTCTATGTAGAATGTTTACACGTTCTAGGCGTTAAGTTGTTTTCTAACAATTTTTCACTAGAACAGTCAAGCGTTAGAAATTCTAAGTTTTGATTGTTATTGTGAATAATGCAGATTTTGTAATAATGGGACAACGGAATACCGAGAAATGTACAAAAATAATTTTACGATGCACAAATTAGTTATCGTTATGACAGATTTTATCAATCTGGAATGATGATGGAGGCAGGATCAAAGTTGGGAGTGGGGAGCGAAAGCTGGAGATGGCGCAGTTTTTCTACCATCAGGCGGGCGACAACCAGGTTTCTGTACCATTTCCGGTCTGCCGGGATGATGTACCAGGGAGCTTCCGGAGTAGACGTTTTTTCAATGAGATCCTGGTAGGCTGTCTGGAATTCATCCCAACGATTCCGGTCATCCAGGTCATCCATGCAGAATTTCCAAAGTTTATCCGGGTCCTGAAGTCTGGATTCCAGCCGTTTTTTCTGTTCTTCTTTGGAGATGTTTAGGAATAGCTTGATGATGACGGTTCCTTCTTCCGCAAGCATGGATTCAAAGTCGAGGACATGCTTGTAGCGGCGTTTCCAGACTGGGTCCGGGAAGATTTTTTTCACGCGGACGGCAATGATATCTTCGTAATGGGAACGGTTGAAGATGGCGATCTGCCCTTTGGCGGGGACTTCTTTGTGAACGCGCCACAGGAAATCGTGGTCCAGTTCCTCAGTAGTGGGTTTTTTGAAGGGTACTACGTGCAGCCCCTGCGGATCCACCCGGGAGAAGACATGCTTGACGCAGCCGTCCTTGCCCCCTGCATCCATAGCCTGAAGAATAACCAGAATTTTGTGCTTGTGCTGGGCAAAAAGTTTTTTTTGCAGTTCCTGCAGTTCTTCCCTCAGTTTGTCGAATTCAATCAGGGATTCTTCCTTGGTTCCGGAGAAAAGAGATTTGTCATCCGGAGAATAATCCTTTAAACGTAGTTTTTTGCCCGGAGGCACCAGGTAACGGTTCATCGTACGCGAAGTTAGTGTTGAAGATGAGGGTGAGGAGGGGGAAGATGTTTTCACAGCGGCATGTTTGGAAGGAAAGCCGGGCCCGAAGAATTGCTGAAGGGCGTTTTTGATGACTTTCCTTTTGAATTTGGGGAACATTTCCAGTTTGAGATTCTGGAGGGGAATCCATTTCGTTTTTGAAAATTCGGGGCTGCGGTGCAAATCCGTTTTAGGGCGTCTGGTTTTGCAGCGCACAAGAAAGTAGGTTTGTTCCTGGCCTATCCAGCGCGTAACTTTACGGTTGTTGGAAGGGTATTTGTAACGCAGGCCGGGCAGGCGGCTGACAATGGTGTATTCCGTGGGGCGCAGGCCCACTTCCTCCCATACCTCCCGCGCAAGAGTCTGTTCAATGCTTTCGTGTTTAATGACGCCTCCCTGCGGAAAGTGCCAGTACGGGTTGCGGCCGCTGTCCTTGCCCAGCAATACACAGCCTTCAGCGTCCATGATGATGGCTGCTGCGTTGAGTCTCCAGTTTTTTGCTGTGGGGGGGGTATCCATGGCAGGAGGAAAGGTTTCTTAATCCGCAGTTTGATCCGGTGTTGCCGGCTTTCCGTTTTCCGGCGCGGAGGCTTCCGGTTCATCCTGCCAAATGAAATGTTCCAGCTGGATGCGGCGCGCGTAAGCCGCTGCTTCCCTGGCTCTGGGGCCGGAAGTCTGCGCCAGTTTTTTTGCCAGTGCCAGGGCTCCGTCCCAGTCCTGAAGCTGGCCCAGCAGGCGGATGGAGGCGAAGCCGGCGTTGTAGAACCAGTGCCAGTCCCTGCGTTTGTTGGCGGAACTTCCGCTGGGCGTATGGGCCAGAATGGAGGCATAGTCATCCAGTGCCTTTTTTTGTTCGTTCATTCGTTCATAGAACTGGGCCCGCTGGGTCAGAGCCTTGAATTTCCAGGCCAGTCCCAGGTTGGGCGTGTCCAGGATTTCCGTACAGAGGTTGATGGCCTTGCAAAGAGTGTCCGAATGGGTATCTTCCTTAGCTACCCAGGCATCCGCCTGGATGGAGAGGGCCAGCAGGCGCATGTAGCGCGGCAATGGGGAGGAAAGCAGGTTTTCCAGGGCGGCGATGCATTGGTCCGCTTTCCCCATGCGCAGCAGAACGGAGGCTTCTTCTATTCTGGCAGGCTGGGCAAAGGGGGTGTCCCCCGTGCCTAGGGTTTTGAAGATGTTCAGGGCGGCGTTCAGCGTGCTGCCGGTATTGCTTTGCTGGGCGGCTTTTCCTGCCAGAAAGAGGGCTGCCGCCTGAAGAGGGCTGTCAGGGTATTTGGAGGGGAAGGGCTGGAGGACAAGCTGCGCTTCATGGAAGTCTCCGTTTTTGTACAGAAGCTCTCCCAGTTTGAGGTAAAGCATATCCGCCTGTTTGCCTTCCGAATCCAGGGCAATGGCTCGTCGGCAGGACTGAATGGCGCTGGGCCATTCCTGCCGGCTTTCCGCCTCCAGAATATTCAGCCGCGCCAGCTGCATGGTCTGTTCCGGAGACAACTGCTCTTTTTCCAACAGGGGAAGGATAGCCTGCACGGTTTCCAGATCCGGAGGGTTGAGATTCAGGGCTACTTCCACCTGGTCCAGCCGCGCCTGGGTTTTCAGGGCCGGAGTTTCCGCCAGAGTTATGAAATTTGCCAGCAATTCAGCAGCCTGAGGGGCCATTCTTTTAGCGGCGTAATGGGCCTGTTCAAAGAGGATGCTCTCCCGGAGCCGGGAAGAGCCTGCGGCTTCCTTGATGAGAGCGGCAGCTCCGGAGGCGTCATTGGCGTTCAGGGCGGCCAGGTTTTCATTGAACAAGGCGTTTTCCGCCGTTGTTTCCGAAGCGCGGCGGGCCGCTTCCCGGAAAAGTTTCTGCGCCAGGGAGTAGTCTTTTTTGAGGAAAGCCAGGGCTCCCTGTTGAAAGACGAGGTCAGGGGATGAACCGGGATATTTGGAAATAAGACGTTCCGCATCCTGCAGACGGTTTTTATCCAGCAAAACAGTAATGGTATTCAGAGAAAGAATTTGAACGGGAAGGCTCTGGGGATATTTGGAGAGCCCCTCTTCCGCCATTTTGACGGCGCCTGACAGATCATCTTTTTCCAGAAGAAGGCTTCCCATGGCATACATGGCTGCCGGCTGGCGGGATGCATCCCTGGCTTTTACCCAGCCGTTGAGTTTTTCCAGAGCCTGGGGATTGGTTCGAAAGATGTCTTCCTCCAGCAGAATGTTGAAGGCGTCCATCAGCAAGGCGGATTCCGCTTTGCCGCCAATGAACGCCAACAGGCGTTCCTCCGCCGTTCCGGCGGTGTGCGGAGCTTCCTCCTCCTGAGGCTGGGACCGCGTTTCCTCTTCCGCCTGTTCCGGATTGCTTTTTTCCCGGGCTATTTCCGCCTTGGCGAGAGCCAGGCGGCCCAGATCACGAATTTTTTCCGGATAGGATTTGTTGTCCATAACGGCGGAGAAGGTTTTGATGGCCTGGTCCAGATTTCCCTGTTTGCCGGCCAGCTTGCCTTCTATGAGCTCGGCGTATGAACGTATGAGCCGGTTGCTGTCCGTCCCGTCTTCCGTTTCCGTTTTGAGTTGTTCAAGAATAGCGGCGGCGTTCTGGTAACATTTCTGATTCACCAGTACATCCGTCAGAAGAAGGGGGGGGAAGGGGGGGGGGTTTCCGCCTGCCCCAGCCTGCTGAGGGTTTCCAGTAAAAGCTGCCGGTCCTGAAGCTGGCGCGCAAGCTGGGCTTTCAATTGAAACCCGTAGAGGGAAAGCGGATCCGTTTCCGGGATAGCGGTAAGTTTTTCCAGGGCTTTGGTAAAGGAGCCTTTATTGAAGAGGCCTACCGCCGTCCAGTAGGATTTCATGGGAGAGTCCGGCAGCTGCTCCCAGGCGTTCAGTCCTTCTTCCGTTTTTTTGGCGCGGATCAGGGCTTCTGCCAGAAAAGGGCGGATTATGGCTTTTTGTGATTCCGCAAGGTTTTGGGAAGACAGGCATTCCTGGAAGTGTTTGCTGGCTTCCAGGGGAAGGCGGTTTTCCAAGGCTTTCAGTCCCTGCTGGTATTTTTTGTTTTTTAGGAGGTCCTGCCTGTCCTGCGGAAAGGTGTCTCCCGCAGAGGGGGCGGCAGCTGCAGGGGAAGCGCCGCCCAGGGAAAGCAGGACAGCCGCGCAGGATGTGAGAACGGCATGGGGAAAACGGAAGCTGGAAAAGGTTTGCATCATCGTAGGATTATGATTCAGGCCCCATGAAGATGAGCCGGATGTAGCGTTTGCCGGCGGCGGTAAGCTTAGGGTCCTTGCTGGAGCCGGAAACGCGATTGCAGGTCCTGTACAGTTGGGAGAAAGGATGCGGAACGGCCCGGATGACGACGGGTTCCGTGCACGGTTGGCTGGAAGGAGTCACGGAAACGGGAACCCCTTCTCCCGTGAAACTGATTTCCCAGGATTTGGGGTCGGAGGGCCCCGGCTTCAGCAGGAAGGGGTAGCGTTTGACAAGGCTGGGCGGTTCGCCGGAAGAGGGAGACCGCACGACGTATTGGACCGGCAGGGAGGAGATATGGCGAGAGAGGGAAAATTCCGCCCCGTCCTTGCATTGCAGGAGGACGGGTGCCGGGTCAAAACCGGCCAGATTGAGTCCGTTATAGGAACCGTGGCGGTTGGGAGTGCCCAGTTTCAGACTGGAATACCAGTTTTCAAAGTCATCCTGCAGTTTGAGGCAGAGTTCCAGATGCACATGAGCACGCGTTTTGTTCAAACCCACCCCGGAGTATCCCAGCTTTCCAATAACGTTTCCGGTTCCTACCCGGTCGCTTTTCCTGCAGGAGACGGAGGCCAGATGGGCATACAGGCTGTAAAGCGGGCCGTCCTTCAGCTGGTGCTCAATGACCACATAGCGGCCGTAATTGCTATGGGTGGGGTTGGCGGAGGCATGGACTACCGTGCCTCCGGCTACGGGGTGCACGTCGTCCAGCGGCGTGCCGGAAGCATCCCTCCTGAGAGGTTTAATGTCGATACCCTCATGAAATTTGACGGATACGGGGCCTGCCTGGGTTCTGACGAGGGTCCGGGTAAAGCCGTAGGCTCCAGCTTCCCACGGCTGGGATTTCTTCCCTTCAAAATTGCGGTCTACATACATGTAAAAGTCCTGCGGGCGGTTGTCCAGCAGGGCTGTATTTTCCGTGGGGAAGCGCACTACAATATCCGCCGTCAGGAATGGCATGCCCCAAAGGAACAGGAGAATGCCGGTCAGGAGAGGAAAGGATTTGCCGTGCATGCTGATACGAGGGGTGCTGGCTCAGATCCGCCCCCGGCGGGTGCTGATCACGGTACGGTCTTTGTGTTCTTCAGGGTCTTTGGCCTCCTTCTTTTCCTGAGCAGGGTCCTTGCTGGGAAGAAGAGGCTTGGTAACGGCGGCCAGTTTGTTGATGGGTTCTTCTCTCTTGGGATCCGCCGGGGGAATAAATTCCGCCATGGCGGCAAGATCCGCCGGGGGGAAACCACCCATGACTGCCAGTTTTCCTGAGGTGACAGGTTTGCTGTAAAGGCGCAGGGGCTGCATGGCATGGCCGTTGACGATGGGCAGTATTTGCCTGCCCAGGTTGGAGGCGGTTATTCCTTCCACCCGGCTGCCCAGGCCTTTCCGGACGTTGACGACGATGCCGTAGGTGTTGTCCGGCGCAGGGAAGGAATAATAGGATTCAATGTCCTTATGGGAAATAAAGGGGGCCTTGCTATAGTAATGGCCGTCCCTTTCAAAGGCGAATTTTTTGCTGTCCGTCGCTCCCGTCTCCATATGAAAGCTGATGGGATATTTATCCGGACCGCAGGAGCAGAGCATGAGGGAACCGAAGAGGAACAGGAGCATTTTCATATGCATCCATGATAGAAGATTTAGTTCTCCGGGGGCAAACCAATAAACAGGCATGGAGCGATTTTTGCCGTCCTTACGGCAGAAGGGAGAGTGTTTTTTGAATAATCCTGTCCACCGGCATGAGTTTTCCCGCGCCTTCCGCTCCGCAGGCCAGAATTCCGGATTCACTGGGGCCGAGGATGTAATGATCCTTCCTTTGCTTCAGAACGGCCGCGTTTTGCTGCGTGGCCGCATGTTCCCACATGTGGACGTTCATAGCCGGGCAAATAAGCACTGGAGATTGGCAAGCCAGGTAGAGGGAACTGAGCATGTCCGGAGCGAAGCCATGGGCGAAATTGGCCATGGTGTTTGCCGTGGCTGGGGCTATAAGCAGAAGATCCGCCCGTTGGGCCAGTTGGATGTGCGGGGGAACCCAGTCCGTCTTTTCATCCTCAAAGGAGGAAAAGACAGGGTTGCGGGAAATCGTGTGCAGGGTGAGGGGGGTGACGAATTCAAGGGCCTTGGCTGTGCAGACGCAGTGCACTTCATGACCGTATTTGACCAGGGCGGAAGCGATATCCGCCGCCTTGTATGCGGCAATGGAGCCGGTGACGCCCAGAATGATGCAGGCCATGAATGGGAAAAGGTCAGGCTTTGGAGGCGTTTTTGCCTTCGTCGATAAGTTTCCAGAAGTGCTTGGACTGGCTCAGGATTTCATCTTCCCCGGCAGTCGGGGAAATATTGGTGCGGAACAGGAAATCGTTCAGGCTGTTGGCGTGCAGAACGCGGTGGACGATCACTTTGCCTTCGATGACTTCAAAGTAAATGCGGTAATCTTTGGCGACGTAGCGATAAAGAATTTTACCATCCTTTTCCATCTTGCCGAAACGGGCGTCATCCAGGGTCTGGAGGGTGGATTCTGAGACTTGGAAGTCTCCGAGCAGATCCAACTGTTCCAAGGTGGGGATGCTGGATACTTCCGCAGCGCTGATTTTATTGAAGACGATTTGAAGCACGCCCTTTTTTAAGTGCGCCGGCGGGCGAGTTCAAGCCTGAAAGAAGGTTCTGGGCGATTTTGAGCGGGAGCCGGCCGAAGCCCTGGCATTTACTTGGAGCCCGGATTTGGATTAACGGGGATCCTGCGTGGGGAGGATTCCCTTGCTTGTTACCACCTGGGTGCCGCGGATGACTTCGATAGACAGAGGTTTGTCTCCTGTTAGGTAATAAGTGGCGTCCAGCATGTCTCCGTAGTTGCGAATGGGCGTGTCGTTGATGTTGATGAGGATGTCCCCGGTCTGAATTCCTCCCCGTGCAAGAGGACCTCCGTTGATAAGGCCCTCAATGACGGGGGTTGAGGAGTTGATGTCCAGCAGGCAACCCAGGCGCACTCTTTTGGCTTCCGGATGAGTTGCCAGGAAGGAGATGGCACGGGCGGGCAGCAGGTGGCAGGTTCCTTTGCGGGAAACGCCCAGAACAATGCCGACCAGACGGTTTTCAGAGTCGTAGCATGGTTGGCCGATGGGGGGGACTGCCAGCTTGGGGAACTGGGCGCGGATGAGCCGCAGGGGGAAACTGGTGTCCCCGATGGAATGTTCCATGCCCACGTAAATTCCCTGCGTGGTCTCATTTTTGCTGCTGGCAAAGGACAGTTTGTCGCCGCGTTTAAGAATACCGGGAGGGGTCAGGTCTGCCTGCCCGTCGTATATACGGGCTGGCTCCACCTTAAAGATTGTCAGGCCTGTGAGCTTTTCCTGGGCCCAAACCTGAAGGGGCGGGGTACTTTTGTCCCCGAGATGGTAAGTCACGCCTCCGTTTTTTAAAACCCGGTAGGGAATCAAGGAGGCCAGCATGTCTTTACCGATTTGCGCCGCCATGGTCGCATACGGCGCTCCTTCCGCCTGGGGGAGGATGGCTTCTACCTTAAAAGGGACAGGCACGCGGCCGTTGCCTGGCAAATCAGGCCTGCAACGGCTATGCCCGTCAATATCGGAGCCAGGTCCATCATGGATTGTTACATCTCAATGAGAACGCGGGATACCGGTTTTTTATCGGCATGGGAATCAGGTTTCAGCTGGTTGTCTTTGGCCGATGTTTCATATGAAGAGTCTCCCGTGGTGAATTCAGGTTTTTCCGTGGGAGCAACTTCGGTTGAGGTTCGTTCAATAGTTTCCTTACTTACGGGAACGGCTTTTTCCGTCAGGAGTATTTCTTCCTTATCCTTGGTGGAGGATACGTAAGATTCAGAAGGTTCATCCATGTTTCCGGATGCGATAATAACGCCTACCGCAGCTAATGTCACGATGGACATGGAAGCATAGACCCACTGCCAACCACGAAAGTTCTGCAGATAATTGTCCAGGCGTTCGAGCAGCAATTTCCAAGCAGAGTGGGCAGCCTGATCGGTTTCCTTTCTGAGATGAAAATTGCGGAGGAAATCTTCCTCGAAGGTGTCATGGTAACAGGCTTCCTTGCGGAAAGATGCCAGCATGGCCACCAGAGTTTCCTCTTTATGATCTGTGGATTGTTTATCCATCGTCGTTGATGTTAAGTATAATAGAAGTTAGAATGTGTCAGTCCCGAATTTGGAACTATGCGTTTGACATGGCGGCGGGAATTGACGTTCAATATTTTTTTCCCTGATTAACTTAGATATTCCGCCAGCAGCCCCTGGAGTTCCTTGTGGGCATAGTGCAGACGTGATCTGAGCGTTCCTTCAGAGATACCGAGAAGGGCGGATATTTCCGTATGGTTGAGCCCTTTTACGTCATGAAGAACAACGACTTCCCTGTGTTTAGTGGAAAGTTTCTTCAATGCTTCGTTGATTTTGAGCTGCAATTCATTTAAATGGGTACGGCGTTCCGGGTCCGCCCCGTCCGTTTCATCCGCCATGTTCATGTCCTTTTCCGTATGGTCGCCGTACTCGTCGTCGTCCAGACTGTAGGTCATTCTGCGGTTGCGTTTTTTCAGGAAGTTTCTGGCGTGGTTGACGGCAATGGAGTGCAGCCATGTGTAAAAGGCGCTTTGTCCATTAAAGTAGCGCAAGGCCCGGTAGGCTTTGGAGAACGCTTCCTGGGCGATGTCATAGGCATCGTCGTAGTTGTCCGTCATCTGGTACAGGGTAGCATGGAGTTTGCGGCTGTGGCGAATGACAAGTTCGTCAAAAGCCCGCGAATCTCCTTCCCGTGCCCTGGCGACCAGTTCGGTGTCTTCCAAGGTCGTGTATGAAATGGGTGCCGACATGTTGTCGGCAGAATACCCAAAAAAAGGGAGCCGCTACAAGGGCAAATCGTATGCACGGCCCCCTTTACCCTCAAACCAGCGCATGTATGCCACATTAACTGTGGTGTATCCGCCCGGAGTTGGGTAATCTCCGGTGAAATACCAGTCGCCGCAGGGGCCTTCTATGGATTCATGGAGGTTTTCGATGGTCTGGAAAATGACTTCCACGGGGCACGGAGCGTCATGCGGAGTGACCAGGCGGGTGATTTCCCGGGAGATTTCAGCCTCAGTCAACCCTTCGTAAATAGCCTTCACGCAATTGCGCCGTTCTTCCTTGGGCTTGGCCAGTTCTTCCCTGCATGCCTTGTATACTTCTTCCAGCAGACGGGCCTGTCCGTGCTGCTTGATCAGGGAGACGGCCGCCTGGAAGGCAATGAAGTTGCCCAGCTCGGACATGTCAATGCCGTAGCAGTCCGGGTACCGGATTTGCGGGGCAGTAGATGCAATGACTATTTTCCGGGGATTGGTGCGGCCCAGGATGCGGAGGATGGACCTTCTCAGCGTAGTGCCGCGGACAATGGAGTCGTCAATGGCGACGAGTACATCTTCCGGCCCTACGGCGCCGTAAGTGAGGTCATATACGTGGGAAACCAGCTGCGCACGGCTTTTTTCCTGCGTGATGAACGTGCGCATTTTGATATCCTTGTGGGCGATTTTTTCACCGCGCGGCCAGCGTTTCAGGATAGCGCTGTCCAGCATGTTTTCATCCAGGGTGCCGTTTCTCAGGGCCTCCAGGAGCTGGGCATGCACGCGCTTGCGGCGGTAGACGCGCAAGCCTTCCAGTAGGCCGTAGTAGGCGGTTTCCGCCGTGTTGGGAATGTAGGTGATAGCGGATTTGTCAAAACGGTCTTCAAGAGAATCCACGATTTGGGGGGTCAACGCCGCGCCGAGCGCTTTGCGTTCCCGGTAAACGATAGGATCGTTCCCGCGGGAGAAGTAAATTTTTTCAAAGGAGCAGGGAGCCGGTTTCAGAGGGGTGGTAAATTCCGTAATGGCATGTGTCCCGTCTGCTTTGATGGAGAGCATATTGGCCGGCGGAAGTTCTTGAACCTGTTCGCTTTCCACTTCAAAGACGGTCATCAGGGGAACGCGTTCGGAAGCCACGGCAATGAATTCATCCGTAATCAGGTAGTGGCATGGGCGGATGCCGTGCGGATCCCGCAGGCAGAAGTAGTCCCCGTTGCCGATGGCTCCCATGATGGCATATCCGCCGTCCCATTGCTTGGCGGAGTTATGGATGATTTCCTGAATGTTAAGCCGGGAGGAAATGGCATGGGGAATTTCCGGGCCGGGCATGCCGCTGTCCCGCAAGGCGCGGTAGAGGTCCGTATGGGCTTCATCCAGGTGATACCCTATTTCTTCAAGGACAGTCTGCGTGTCCGTTCCGAAGACGGGGTGCTGGCCGCGTTCAATCATTCGCTGGTTCAATTCCGGCGTATTGGTCATGTTGAAGTTGCCCAGAACCATCAGGGTGCGGGTCGGCCAGTTGGTGCGGCGCAGGTAGGGGTGGCAGGAACCTTCGTCAAAGAGGCCGGAGGTGCCGTAGCGGAGATGCCCCATCAGGATTTCCCCGCCGTAGTCGAAGTTGTTTTTGATGTCTGCCGCATCCTTCAGGTTGACCAGGCCGCGGCGAACTTTTTTATTGAGCTTCTTGATTTGCCCGTTGAAGATGCTCGTAAGGGCGTCTTTGCTGGCGTCCCGGGTGCGGAACAGATAAGGCTGCCCCAGGGGCATGTTCAGCTTGACGCAGCCTATGCCCGCGCCGTCCTGTCCGCGGTTGTACTGCTTTTCCATCAGGATGAGCAGTTTGTTGAACGCCCAGAGGGTGGAGCCGTATTTATCCTGAAAATAAGAGAGAGGCTTAAGCAGACGAATGGCGGCTACGCCGCACTCGTGTTTAAGAAAATCGCTCATGGGATGATGATGAAAAGATTGTCCTGTAAGTGTGGCGTATCCGTTGCAAGGAGATGGTGTTTTTATTCGCCCTGTACTTTGACATGAATGCCGCGGCCTTCTCTCAGCGTGCCGATGACCGTGCCGCCCGGACCTGCCTTCAATGCGGCTTCCGCATCTTCAGGTCTCACGATAGCTACCCAGCCAATGCCCATGTTAAAGGTGTTGAAGCGGTCCTGCGGATCCACATGCTTCAGGATTTTCTGGGCGGCGGTGTTGTCCCAATAGGGAATGGAGAGGTCTGCGCCGTAGTCGCCCAGGAAGCGTTCCAGGTTTTCCGGGAGGCCTCCCCCCGTGATATGGGCGTATGCCTTCGGGGTGACATTGAAGCGGCGCATATCTGCCACCACGTCATGGTACAAGCGGGTGGGCTGAAGAAGGGAACGGAGTTCCTCTTCATCAACTACATCCGGATTTTCTTCCAGAATGCGGCGGATGAGGCTCCAGCCGTTGGCATGGAAGCTGTCGGATTTGTAGCCGATGAATACGTCTCCGGGCCGGACGGTTTTCGGATCAATCAGTTTGCTTTTTTCACAACAGCCGATGCAGAAGCCGGAGACCCCGAAGCCATCAAACGATACGAAGCCCACCTTGCCAAGCGCAGAGAGGACTACCACAAAAAGAAAGCAGAAAAGGAGGATATTCCAGCATGAATGAGTTATGGATAGTCAGATTTGTCCGC
>ENA-OPNI01000556-OPNI01000556.1-human-gut-metagenome-genome-assembly--contig:-NODE-556-length-12525-cov-2.655974_pt1 | contig 12525 bp, 10 predicted proteins | sample MGYA00241538_ERZ501773 | MGnify/ENA primary metagenome ERZ501773 (study PRJEB25962, sample SAMEA2042556) | human gut metagenome | biome: human gut; feature: human-associated habitat; material: faeces...
TGTTTTTGCTTGTTTTATCATGTAACCACCTCTAAGCCTTGCATATTTTCTTAAATCCTCAACATTGCCTTCCCATTTGCTAAAGTCTAAGTTCCATCTTTTAAAGTCCTTTTTTAAATCAACTTTTAGTTTGTCATGCATTTCATTGATTCTAGCAAGTACTTTTTCTTCAGTAAAGGTATTTTTCATATGATAAGCAAGTCTTTCTACATATCTTTTTTTAAATTCTTTATTTTTCATTAGGTTTCTTAGAACGACTGTGCTTATTTGTAATCTACTCATCGGGGTGGCACTGGTGGAAAACTCATAATAATTTTTGCTATAGTTATACATCGCCCAGTCAAAATCATAGGCTATGCTTCGCATTCTTCCTCCATTGATTGATGGATGAGTATAAAATCTAGCATTAACAATATCATTGTTGGTAAAATATGTTTCAGTTATCCAAAAATCAATGATGCTATCAATGTCTATTTTTGTTTTGATGTATTCATAGTTTTTACTGTTAGCCATATTGTTTGTAGATAAATAGTTGGTTAAGTTTTTGTACCAAATATTATCTCCTGCGGTAACATCATTGTCGATTCTAACAATTTTAACGTCTTCAGCATTTACGTTGTAATGGTTTGAAATAAATTTATCATCCACTTTTTCTCTTATATTGTAGACACCCCAGTATTTACCATTTATATACAGGGATACACTTTTATATGCTTGAACATCAACAGTGTCTAAATCTTCTACTAGTGATGTCATTAATATATCTCTAAAGAATGTTGTTTCATAATCTTGAGATCCACTTCTAATAACTAGGGAATCGTATGCTGAATAATCTCTGTTAGGAAATACTTGATAATTTAATTTTGATGCTCCATATTTCTTTTTAAATTTGATAGCAAAGCTTTTTTTAGGTAGGCTTCTTGTTGAGGCTCCGAATAATTTAAAGCCACATGGTATCGAAAAACCTTTACCATCTTCGAATAGTTCGGCGTATGCTTCTCTTTCTTCATCAACTGACCATGCATTTACAGATAGGTAATTAAAGTCAGTTTGATTCATTGAAATAGATAAAACTGGTAAATGATCGTTTTCGTTGATAATATAAGAGGATACAATGGTTTCACTGTAAAGTTGTCCTGGTACGTAGTTCATTGCTTTTACTACTGTGCTTTTATTAAGAAAAAGGGAACCATTATATACCTTAGATGTTTTGTTAGGTATGCTTCCATCTAAAGTATAATATATAGTTCCACTTCCTTTGATTTTCACTTCTACATTGGAAACATTATTATATACTCCCGATTTCGTATCAAAACTAGGAATATAGGCTATTTGCCTAGTTCCTTCACCATTTGATTTTAAAGGCGTTGGTTTACTAAAGTAAAAGTATCCTGAATTATTATTTCTTCCCATACTATAATTAGTTGGAATATTGGCCACAAATATAGAATCAATGATTTTATTATCTTTAACTAAATATATGGAATCAGTTTTCCCTATTTTGAAATTAGCATGTTTATATGAATTGTTGGACAAATTACTGTCTCCTGAAGCCATGATAACATAGTATTCTCCTGCTTTTAGTTCATAATCTGGTAATTTATATGTATCTTTAATGTTTTCGTTTTTAGTTAGGTAATAATCACTTAGGTTAATTGTTTTTTTAGAGTTGTTTTTTAATTCGATCCAGTCATAATATTCGCCTCCGTTTTGAGGTAAGTAACTGCTGTTTGAATTCATAACTTCGTTTATTATTAAATCATTTCCATTGACTAAATATTTATTTGCAAATTTATTAACCCCATCATTATTGTTGCTATATCCTGGACTAATACTATTTGTTGTATAAAAATCGTCTTGGTCTCTTACATATGCAATGCCATTTTCTAATCCTTCGTAGGTAACTTCATCAATAATTTTTCCATTTTTGGATGAAAGAATAACACTGCCATTTTTTTCATTTAATTTAAAACCAGTATAATAACCTTCGCTTCTGTTATTGCTAGAAGTATATACAAATATCGTTTCTTTTGGCATGATTACGATATCAGGAAATTGCCATTTATATAAAATGTTGTAATCATTTGATAAACTATAACCTTTTAGGTTAATAGTATCATTACTTATATTGGTAACTTCTATGTAACCACTGAAAAGACCATCATTATTTTTAAAATTTCCTTTGTTTCTAGGTAAAAATTCATTTATTTTGATAGTTTTATCTTCTTTATCTTTTAAATTCTCTAAATATTTCTTGTGGCCTGATATGGTGTTTTCATAACCAGGAGTTGCCTGTTTGGAAATGACTATTTTTCCATCGCCATCACGCATCATAACTTCATTTTTGGATAATTTAGATATATCAATGGCATCAATTATTTTACCATTTGGTTTTTTTAAGACAATAATTTCTCCTTTGCTACTACTGAGGCCAAAATTGGCATAAAGCCCTTCTTTTTTTTCACCACATAAGTAAACTACTAAGTATTCTTTGGATTTAATTACTATGTCTGGGAAAGCCCACTTGCTATCTTTTTTATTATCACTAAGGGAATAATTTTTTAAATTAATATCATGGTTTGTTCCATTGTATATTTCTACATAATCATACAGATTTCCTTCTTTATCAACGTGTACTCCTTTATTTGAAGACATTACTTCACTGATAACTAGTTTTTTGATATCTATATCTTTATCATTTAAGTCAACTACTTCATTTTCTAAATCGGATTTAGATAAAAAAATGGTAACAATTATTGATAATACAATGATGCTAATACCAAGTAACATATAAGGCATATTCTTTGTAAATGCTTTTTTGTTGAATTCCATTAATATACCTCCTATTCTTTTTCATAATTAATGATACCATAAAGAGACATTTTTTTCAAGAAAAAAAATAGTCTTCAGCAAAAAAGATATATTTTATAAATCTTTTCTTGGTGATAATTTTGTTTCAATTATTTAAAGGATATAAAAATATAAACAAGAAGTAAGGTCTCACATATTAACAATACTTACTTCAAGTAAACTAAATTTTGATGAAGTTGAAATCAACTTTCAATTAATATTTATAACTTAATTATAATGCAATAATTTTTAAAAATAACTAGTTTTTTTATTCTTTTAGAGCTTTAAAGTGATTTTTTTGTCGTTGATATAATATGAAAAAAATTAGATGATAATTACTAATTTAGTAACATAATCTAATTGTTTATTCTAATTATTTTTACTATTAATTATTGAGATACTTTTAGTATCTTTATTTGCAATATGGAATAAATCCCATAAATCTAGCACGTTTTACTTCTTTTGCAACACATCTTTGGTGTTTTGCACATGTTCCAGTAAATCTTCTAGGTAGCATTTTACCTGTTTCCATATTTACATATTTTGTAATAATACTATCTTTATAATTTAAATCTTTACCAGCACACATATGACATACTTTTTTCTTTTTCTTAAAAAACTCAGCCATATTAATCTCCTTTCTTAAAAAGGTAAATCGTCATCACTTAAATCGACAGTTTTGCCAAAGTTAGCAAATGGATCGTTTTCAACATCTACAGTTTCCATTTGAGGTTCATGATTACTGTTGGTATTATAATTATCAAATGGATTTTCATTAACATTGTTGTAGTTATTATTTCCACTACTAATTTGACTATTTTTTGATTCTAAGAATTGGACGTTTGATGCCACTACTTCAGTAACATATACTTTTTTACCTTCGTTATTATCATAATTTCTTGTTTGAATCCTGCCTTCAACTAAAAGCAAACGACCTTTAGTCATATATTTAGCAACATTTTCTGCTGTTTTGTCCCATAATACGACATTAATGAAGTCAGCTTCGGTATTTCCATTTTGGTTTCCAAAACCACGATTAACTGCCACGGTTATTTGACAAACAGCTTTATTTGAACCTGTGTATCTAAGTTCAGGATCTTTTGTAAGTCTGCCTATTAAAAATACTTTGTTCATCATTATAAATACACCTCTTACTTATCTAAATTAATAATTAAATGTCTAATAACATTTTCATTTATTAAAGCAACACGATCAAATTCTTTAACTGCTTTATCATTTTTTGCTTCAATGTTGTATAGAAAATAATAACCAGATTTGTATTTTTTGATTTCATACGCAAACTCTTTTTGTCCTAATTCCTTAGATAAAGTAATTACAGCATTATTACTTGTTAAAGTCTTTTCTAAAGATTTAACAACTTTTTTTAAAGCTTCTTCCTCTAAATTAGGTTGAACAATAAACATGATTTCATATTTAGTCATACCTTTACACCTCCTTTTGGACTAATCGGCTAGTTATAACTAGCAAGGAGCCCTTAAGCTCGAAACATATTATAGCAAAAACTTATTAATAAGTAAACATTTTTGTTAAATTTTATGAAAAAAATTTTTATATATGATAAAATGTTTTTAGGTGATGAGAAGATGTTTTATAAAATTAATCATGGTAGTATTACTTTGGGTACTAAAACGATTTTAAAGGATATTAATTTTTGTGTTAGAGATAAGGAAAAGATTGGCATTGTTGGAAGAAATGGTGAGGGAAAAACATCTTTACTAAAGGCCATTACTGAAGAATATGAAATGAATGATGGTTATGAGAAGATAACGATAGAATCTTCTCATGATTTTAAGATAGGTTATGTTAAGCAGAATGATAATATTGATAAGAATGTTATTATGTTAGATTACATTAAAGATGCTTATAGGGAATTGCTTGATATTGTAGATAAGATTGAGAAACTAGAACTGCGAATAGCAAATGATTATGATGAAAAATTATTAAATAAGTATAATTCTTTGCTCGAGAGTTTTGAATATTTGGGTGGTTATACTTATATGAAAGAAATAGATACGGCTTTGAAGAAGTTTGGTTTTAATGATGACGATAAGTCTAAGAAGTTAAGTGAATTTTCGGGTGGGCAATTGACTAAGTTATTTTTAATAAAGTTAATTTTGTCTAAGCCAGATCTTTTGATTTTAGATGAACCCACTAATCATTTGGATATTAATGCAATAGAGTGGTTAGAGAATTATCTTAAGAATTATAAAAATTCAGTAATCGTGGTTAGTCATGATAGGATGTTTTTAGATAATGTTTGTAATGTTATATATAATATTTCTTGTGGTACTTTGAAAAGATATTCGGGTAATTATTCGGCATTTTTAAAAGCTTATAAAGAGGAGTATAATAAGAATTTAAAAGATTATGAATTTCAGCAGAAGGAAATTAAAAGGCTGCAGGCTATTGCTGATCGTTTTAGATATAAACCTACGAAAGCAAAGATGGCTATGTCAAAGTTAAAGCAGATAGAAAGAATGACTATTATAGATAAGCCAAATAAGGAAAATACTAGAACTTTTAAAATTAATTTTGCTCCGATTATAGAAAGTTATTTTGATGTTTTAAAAATTAAGAATTTAAGTATTGGTTATAATCAACCCTTTTGTTCTATTAATCTTGAGTTAGAACGTGGAGATAAACTTGGTATTATTGGGGAGAATGGTGTTGGTAAGTCTACTTTAATTAAGACTTTAATTGGTGAAGTGGAGCCTTTGGGTGGTAAATTTGCTTTTGGAAAAAATACTAAAATTGCATACTTTTCTCAAAATCTTGATAATTTAGATGTTAATAATACTATTTATGAGGAAATAGAAAATAGTTATTCTAATATGACTTCAAATGAAATAAGGAGTCTTCTTGGTGCTTTTAATTTTACTGGTGATGAGGTGTTTAAGAGAATAGGAGATTTATCTGGTGGAGAAAAGGTGAGAGTTAGTTTATGTAAGATATTGAATGATAGGTGTAATGTTTTAATATTGGATGAGCCTACAAATCATTTGGATATTATTAATAAGGATACTATTGAGAAGATGCTTACTGATTATCAAGGTACTGTTATTGTGGTTAGTCATGATAGGTATTTAATTAAAGAGGTTTGTAATAAGTTGCTTGTTTTGTCAAACGGAGAGAGTACTTTATATAAATATGGATATAGTGAATATGAAGAAAAGAAAAAGGAGTTTAGTCCTGGGAGGAAAGTAGAAAATGTTAAGGTTAAGAAGGTTGTTTCTTATAATGTAAAGAAAGAGATTAATAAGATAGAGAATGATATTATTAGGTTAGAGGGTAAGTTAAAGAATTTAAATGATGCGTTGTTAAAAAAAGAGGTATATACAGATATAAAGAAATATAATGATGTGCAAAAGGAAATCGGTGCTATTACTAGCGAAATAGATAATAAAACTAGTATGTGGGATAATTTAACTAAGGATATTTAGTTATGTTTCTTTTTTATGTATTAATAAGATTAAAAATGAAACTAATTTTTGGTCCAGAACTGCTACCAAAAATTAATTTCACTTTATTAGTGTTATCTAACTATTTCTTTAACTTTTGAATCTACTTCAACATTAACTGCTTGTAGATCTTTAGGAGTTTCTATTAGTTCAAAATTAACAGATTGTCCTTCTACTAAAGTCTTATATCCATCGCATTTAATAGCCGAATAATGTACAAAGATATCTTCTCCGTCAACATAATCGATAAAGCCATAGCCTTTTTCGTTATTAAACCATTTGACATTTCCACTCATTTTACTTCCCACCTCTCCTTCTAGTAATTCTTCTACATTTCTATTATAAAACAGTTCCTTTAATTATGCACTAAAATTCAATCGACACAATTCGACAAATACTTAAACGTATTTTATAATTTGTGGGACTTTTTAAGTATATCATTCTTTTTTGAATGTTGTATGTTGAGATGTTTAAAGAAAAATTGAATACCACTAAAGAAAAAAGAATATTTTAAGAAATTATTTGGTTTCTTTTATATTCTTTTTCTTTTTTATTAGAATGTTATTTTCGATATTGAAATAACTATTTACTAGATTATAATCACAATAAGATGCATAGTGGAATTCATTGGGATTTAGTTTAATATATTCTTCTATTAAGTTTTTACAAGGTTCATAATACTCTTGATATTCTGTTATGATGTCATTATAATCTAGGTTTTTATCATTTATGTATAAGTAGTCATCGTGGATAATAAGAATTTTGCATAGTTTTAAGAATGAATAGCATTCGTTTAAGCATCTTGAGTTTAAGTTACTATCAAGGTCAATGCTATTAAGTAATTTTTGATACTTGTTTTGCTTAATGCACTTATATAAATATTCTTTTAGTTTTACAATATTGATGTTGTTAATTCTCATTTTGGATAGAATTGCCACAAAGAGTAATGCAGCATCAATATCTATAAATTCACTGCTCATTTGGGGTAAATAATTACCCGAGCCATCTGTTTTCATTTTATCACCAATTAATTCCTATCTTTTGCTGCGAGAAAGAGTCTTAATATTTCTAATAATGTGGTAACTAGTGATGCAACATAAGTTAAGGCTGCGGCAGTTAACATTGTTTTACTTCCTTCTTGTTCTTCTTGGTTTAAGATACCTTCTTTTTCAAGTTGAATACCCGCTCTTTTAGAGGCATTAAATTCAACTGGTAATGTAATCAATTGAAATACTAGTGTTGTGGCCAGTAGTGTAATTCCAACATATACAATATCTAAGGCACTGGCAATGAAACCAATCACTAATACTAGATATCCTACTTTGGAGCAAAAGTTGACAAAGGGTACTAAAGCTGACCTTATTTTCATGTATGTGTACCCTTCTTTATCTTGAATGGCGTGCCCTACTTCGTGGGCTGCAACACTGTTAGAGGCAATTGTTTGCCCATTAAAAATTTCTTTTGATAATCTTACAACTTTTCTTTGTGGGTCATAGTGATCCGTTAGATTACCAGGTGTTTCTACAACATGAACGTCTTTTAGTCCATTTGCATCAAGTATTTTTCTTGCTACTTCAAAGCCCGTCATATTGCTTTTTGTGCTTTCTTTTTTGTATTTGTTGTAAGAAACTTTTATATATATTTGAGCCCCCACGGTAATTAAAATTCCTAAAAAATATAACATATAATTTAATAATATTCCATTTTCATTCATTATATACACCTACCTTATTATTTCGTATATTGTTCCTTCTCTGGTATCTTTAATGTTGATACCTTTTTCTTTTAGTTCTTCTCTTATGACATCCGATGTTTTATAATCTTTATTTTTTTTAGCTTCATTTCTTTTGGTTATCATGCCTTCAATATATGATTTTAGTTCACTATCTATTTCATTTGTATTATCTTTAAGTAAATCTAGCGATAACACGGTGTCAAATTCTTTAATTAGTTCTAGTTTAGTGTTGTTGTTGGTCTCATTATCTTTTAACAAATCATATAATACTGTTAGGGCATTTGAAGTATTTAAATCATATGATAATGCCTCTTTGAATGAGTATCTATATTTACCAATTATTTCATTGTCTATAATGCTATTGTCATTGCTAATGCTACTTATTTTGTTTTTTAGTTTATTATATGCATTTGCCGCGATATCTAGTGAGTCATATGTAAATAGTAATGGTTTGCGGTAATGAGACTGTAAGCAAAATAGCCGATATACTAAGGGATTATAGCCTTTACTTTCTAATAGTGATAGTGTTAAGAATTCTCCATTGCTTTTACTCATTTTGCCATGGCTATCATTTAGATGCTCAACGTGAAACCAATAATTACACCATTCATGTCCTAAATAACTTTCGGATTGTGCTATTTCGTTGGTGTGGTGAGGAAATATATTATCTACACCTCCACAGTGGATATCTAAATATTCTCCTAAATGTTTGATTGAAATACAAGAGCATTCAATGTGCCAACCAGGATATCCTGTACCAAATGGACTATCCCATTTTAATTCTTGAGAAGCAAACTTTGATTTTGTGAACCATAATACAAAGTCTGTTTTGTTTTTTTTGTTAGAATCTTCCTCAACATCGTCTCTTGCTCCTACGAGTAGTTCTTCTTCGTTATGATTAGTTAAGGCATAATAATTATCTAATTTTGATGTATCAAAGTAAACATTACCACCCTTTTGGTAGGCATAACCTTTTTCCAATAGTTTGCTAATCATTTTAATATATTCTGGAATACAGTTGGTAGCTGGTTCGATGACGTCGGGTTTTTTATTGTTAAGTTTTTTGAAGTCATTAAAGAAGGCTTGTTCATAAAATTTAGCGATTTCCATAACTGTTTTGTTTTCACGAATGGCACCTTTAACCATTTTATCTTCGCCTGTATCAGCATCGCTAGATAAATGGCCTACATCAGTAATATTCATAACTCTTTTAACATTGTATCCAAGAAATCTTAATGTTTTTTCTAAGACATCTTCCATAATGTAGCTTCTTAGGTTACCAATATGAGCATAGTGGTACACTGTTGGGCCACATGTATACATTTTTATTTCTTTGGAATCGTAAGGAATAAAATCTTCAATTTTTCTTGTTTTGGTATTATATATTTTCATAATTTCCCTCCATTTCATTATATTAATAAATTATGTTTAAAATATGTGATTATTTACTTAATCTTTCCATAATTTTATGTTGACCAAGTAAATATATTGTTTTATCTAGTTCGGGACCGTGCATGAGGCCTGTTGTTTTTATTCTAATTGGCATATATAACATTTTCCCAGAAACATTGCATTCGTTTTTTACTTCTAAGATGGCGTTTTTGATATTTTCGGTAGTCCACTTTATGGTTTTTATTTTTTCTTTAAAACAATTAATGGTTTTGTCTACCCCTTCAGTATTCATAAATTCTTGTTCCTCTTGGTTAAGAGTGTAATTATCTTCAAAAAATATTTTGGTAAGTGGAATTATTTCTTTGCCATATTTTAGTTCATTTTTATATAGAAGTGCTAGGTTTTGCAACCAGTTGTTATCATAGTTTTCTAATTTATATTGTTCTTTTAGATAAGGCATTACAAAGGTTAAATAGTCTTTTTCTTCCATATTTTTTATGTAGTGGCTGTTAATCCATTGTAATTTTTTGATGTCATAAATAGCGGGTGATTTGCTTATTCTAGTGGGGTCAAAGTCTTTTATTAGTTCTTCCATGCTAAAAATTTCTTTGTTTTCTTTTGGGCTCCAGCCAAGTAATGCTAAGTAGTTAACGATGGCATTAGGTAAATAGCCTTCGTGATATAAATCCATGAAGGATGCATCACCATTTCTTTTAGATAGTTTGTTTTTATCTTCACCAAGAACCATTGGAACATGAATATATTTAGGTGGTTCAAAGCCAAATGCTTCATATAATAAGTTATATTTAGGGGTTTGACTTAAGTATTCGTTTCCTCTTATGACATGGGTTATTTGCATTAGGTGATCATCTATGACATTAGCAAAATTATATGTTGGGTAGCCATCACTTTTTAGTAATATTTGGTCTTCTAAGATTTTGTTTTCAACACTTATTTTGCCATATACTAAATCAGTAAAAGTAGATTTACCTATTTTAGGCATTTTTTGTCTAATTACATATGGTTCTTTATTTTTTAATCTTTTTTCTATTTCTTCTTTGCCTAGTTTACTACAATGTCCATCATACATGAAGGCGACTTTGTGGACTTCAGCTTTTTTTCTTAATTCTTCTAGTCTTTCTTCACTGCAAAAGCAATAATATGCTTTACCTTTTTCTACTAATTCGTGAGCATATTTATTATAGATTTCTTTTCTTTCACTTTGGATATATGGGCCATATTCTCCATGGTTATTAGGGCCTTCGTCTATTTTGATATTACATAGATTTAGGGTATCATATATAAAGTCAATGGCTCCTTCAACTTTTCTTTGTTGGTCGGTATCTTCTATTCTTAGAATAAAGTCTCCGCCGTCATGTTTAGCAACGAGATACTCAAATATTGCGGTTCTTAAATTACCAATATGCATATATCCAGTAGGACTTGGAGCATATCTTGTTCTTGTTTTCATAATTTCTCACTTCCTAGCACATTAATTATAATACAGGTAAAATATAAAGTCAAGATAAAACATACAATTGTTCTAACATTTCTAAAGTCTTGCTTCTTGTGTTATGGTTTGGCTGATTTTGTATTATAATTTTGATGTAAATAAAGATAATTCTAATAGTTAAGCTCCAGTATTATCTTTTATATTTTAAATTAATTCTAATGGTTACTATTTATCTAATTTAAGTTTACCACAGTTGATAAATTTTTTCTTATTTCTTTTAGTTTTTGTCCTAATTTCAAAATAATTTTATTCTTAAAATAGTTAATTTACTAGCAACAGGAGATTACATATATGCTACTTATTGTAGCATATATTAAATTGCTATTTTTATTTATGATTATATACTAAAAAATAGATTATTATGAATAATCTACTTGTTTTTTTTCTTCTTTACTTTAAAATTATTATCATTTATTATTTCAATATATAAACTACTTAACAAATCTTCTAATCTTTCATAAATATTTTCTTCACCCTTTAGCATTATAATAGTATTTTTTAATTCATTATAAAAAAAGTATAGTATTATTATCGATAAAACAATAATTATTATTGAAGCTAGTTTTTGTATATTTCCATCCAAATCTATTACTTCATATACACTGAAGATAGCGGGAATTGTTATAGAAAGTATTTCAATAATATTAAACTTACTTATTTTAGGAGAAATTAAGCTTCTATAATGTTCAATTAAATCTTTTACTATTTTTTCATTATATAAGTTATTTTCTTTAAGAATTTCTCTTAAAGTTGATAATTCCTCATTGTCCATTGTTTTTATATAATTTGTTATAGAACCTTTTTTAAAAATATTAATTTTATCAAACACAGTTAGTTCTATTATTATTGATAAAGCAGAATAAATTAAAGGAGAAAACATTATTGCTAAAAGTGGTAATTTTAAATCAGTCATCACTATAAAAAGACATACAAATACCACTACATATATTATAAAAAGTCTTATGATTCTTTTATTGTATATACTATTTTTTTTAAACTTATATTCAACACTTTTATACATATAATTTTCCCCCCTTAAATAAAAATTAGAGTTTAGTCTCTAATTTTCTTTTTTAGCTCCCAACTTATACGGCTGGGTACACCGCTTTTAATTAACTATAGTGCTATAAGCACAATATGAGTGTACTATATTTTTAAACATTTGTCAATTCTTTATTGTCATCTAATATTTTTTGTTGAATGAATTTTTAAATGCACCAGCATATTTTTCATCGGTCAATTTATTTTTTTCATTTGAGCAATCTTAATTTTTGACTTTTCACCAAAATATTTTTAATTAAAAATACTTATTTACTTTAACTTATAAATAAGTTATAATATAAAAGAAGAAAGAGAGTTGATATAAATGGATAAATTAATAAAAGAAGCTTTATTAAAGGAAGAAAAAAGACAAAATGATAACATAGAACTTATTGCTAGTGAGAACTATGTTTCTAAAGATATATTAGAATTACAAGGTAGTATATTTACTAACAAATATGCTGAAGGATATCCAGGTAAAAGATATTATGGTGGATGCAAATACATAGACGAAG
>ENA-OPNI01000557-OPNI01000557.1-human-gut-metagenome-genome-assembly--contig:-NODE-557-length-12519-cov-2.073171_pt1 | contig 12519 bp, 11 predicted proteins | sample MGYA00241538_ERZ501773 | MGnify/ENA primary metagenome ERZ501773 (study PRJEB25962, sample SAMEA2042556) | human gut metagenome | biome: human gut; feature: human-associated habitat; material: faeces...
CCAACCCCACATAGCCAGCTTGGAAGGCTGGAATTCTACCATTGAACTACACCTGCATTTCGTATGAACAAGTATTATTATAAATGTTATATTATATTTTGTCAAGAACTTTTATGAATTTTTTTATTTTTTTTGAATAAATTTTATAAATAGATTTGGAGATTTGTTTATGAAATTTATTCTAGATGTTATTAAAGGTGTTTTTATTGGCAGTGGTGCTATCCTTCCCGGTATTAGTAGTGGTGTGTTCTGTATTATTTTTGGTATTTATGAAAAACTAGTTGATAGTATATTAAACATATTTAAAGATTTTAAAAAGAATTTTGCTTTTCTATTTCCTATTGCACTCGGTGGAATTATTGGAGTATTACTTGTTAGTAAATTATTAAAATTTTTATTTGCCACATATCCTATGCCTACTAACTTTTGCTTTATTGGCTTGATTATTGGAAGCATGCCAATTCTATTAAAAAAAGCCAATAATAAGTCTGGTTTTAGATTGCACTATTTACTATATTTTTTATTTACTTTTTTAATAGGAGTATTATCAATTAGATTAGAACACATTTTACCTCAACTTATAAATTTAAATCTTGATTCTAATTACTTTTTCTATTTAGTATTGGCTGGACTTTTGATGTCTGCAGGAGTGGTTATTCCTGGTGTAAGTAGTAGCGTTATTTTGATGACATTAGGTGTTTATACTACATACCTTTCGGCTGTTGCAAATATTGACTTAAGTATTTTATTTCCTATGGGAATTGGCCTTTTAATTGGTAGTATTTTATTTTTAAAACTTATACAATTTTTGTTTAGTAAATACTATGTTCAAACTTTTTATGGAATAATTGGATTTGTTCTAGGTTCTGTATTAGTTTTATACCCACGGTTTCACCTTTAATTTAGAAGGTCTTATTTCTTTACTTCTATTTGCTATTGGTTTCTGGCTAAGCCTGCAATTAGAAAAGAAAGAAAGCGCCTAAGCTTTCTTTCTTCTTAAAATCCATCCACCCTCTGCTTTAATTGGTAATTTCATTAAAACAGTTTGTTCTGCTTTTCCCGGATTTACAGTTGGTATCTCTTCTTCTGTTTCTGAGTTCCATAAAGTTTCTATCTTAAAGCTTACAGGCTCTATTTTTCCAGGTATTAAAATTTCCATTGTATCTCCAACAGATAATTTATTTCTAATTTCAATTATGTATTTATCTCCATTTTCATTTAACACTTTTCCGCCAAATTCATAATTTGGATTATATTGTTTACCATCATATTCTTGAAAATCTTTGTTATTTCTATCATTGAAATAGAATGTTGTTAATCCTCTTGTTTTTGTCTTTTCTAATTCACTTAAATATTTTGTATAATCGTAATGTTCTGAATCATTTATATAATCATCAATTGCATTTCTATAAGCATTTACTACAGATGCCAAATAATATTCTGTTTTTAATCTGCCTTCTATTTTTAAGCTATCTACTCCCATATTAATTATTTCAGGCACTTCTTTAATTAAGCATAAATCTTTAGATGAAAATATATATGTACCATTTTCATCATATTCAACTGGCATTAAATTTCCAGGCTTATTATGCTCTTCAACATATACATTATATGCCCATCTACAACTTTGAGCACAATCTCCAAGATTTGCACTTCTACTAGCCAAGAAATCACTTAAGAAACATCTTCCTGAATATCCAAAACAAATAGCTCCATGCACAAATATTTCTGTTGTTAAATCTTTTGGAGTGTTGTTTATAATATCTCTTATTTGTTCTTTATTTAACTCTCTACCTAAAATAACTCTTTTAGCTCCGTTTTTATACCAAAAGTTTGCACTATGGTAACTAACAGTATTTGCTTGTGTGCTTACATGTATTTCAACATCAGGTGCATATTGTTTTAATATTTCCATTACGCCACCATCAGAAGCAATAATAGCATCTACTTTTAAGTCATTTAGCATTTTAGCTTGTTCTTTTATTTCTTCATAATAACTATCCCAAGCATAAATATTTATGGCAGCATAAACCTTTTTTCCTATGCTATGCGCATATTTAATTGTTTTAGCTAAATCATCATTGTCAACTTCTGCTCTACTTCTTAATGAAAGAGCACCTGTACCACAGTAAACTGCATCTGCCCCATATAAAAAGGCTGTTTTAGCTTTTTCAAAAGACCCTGCTGGTGCTAATAATTCTGGTTTTATTTTATTCATTTTATTTCTCCATTTCAAAAAGATTCAATATAATTATACACTACTTGTCAAGTATCATATTAAAGAAACGTCCCTAAACTAATACTTTACATTTTTATTAAAATTTGGTATTATAGATTATATTAAGAGGAGTTTTATTATGGAAAACACATTAAAGAAAAAAGTAAAATTAAATAGGTTTCAAATTCTTATTTTATATTTTCTTTTATTTGCTTGCATTGGTTGGATTATGGAAACTTTGTATGCAATATATAATCTTGGCCATTTTGTAAAAAGAGGTTTTTTGTATGGTCCTATCTGCCCTATTTATGGCTATGGGGCTTTAATTCTCATAATGTTTTTTTATAGATACAAAAATCACAATTTTAAACTTTTTATTTATGCAGCTGTTATTTTTTCCGTATTTGAATATTCAGTAAGCTATATTTTAGATGCAATGTTTGCAATGCATTGGTGGGATTATACAAATGAATTCTTTAACTTAAATGGGCGAATTAGCATTTTTTATTCATTTGCTTGGGGTATAATAGCAATTTTATTTATAAACCACATTTATCCTTTTTTTAAAAAGCATGTGAATATTATACTTTCAAAAATTCCTTATGCAATGCAAATAATTTTATTATATACTTTCTTATTATTATTTATTGTTGACACTATTGCATCTTGTGTACGTTATTTAAATATATAATAAAATTTCTTATACAACGAAAAAGATGACTTTTGAAGTCATCTTTTTGTCTTTGATATAGCAAGACCATCTCCAACTTCTAATATCTCTGTTTCTAATTTTTCATTATTTGTAATTTCAGCAATATATTCTCTTAGGTTCCTTACAGCAGTTCTTTGTTTGTGTTTATTATAATCACTCATAACATAACCCTTGTATAATATATTGTCTGCAAATATTACCCCTCCCGGTTTTATCATCCTCAAAGCCTGATTTAAGAAAAATGGGTATTTTCCTTTTGCAGCATCTATAAATACAACATCATACTCATCATTTAAAGTAGGCAATATTTCTACTGCATCTCCTTCATATATGTTTATTTTTTCTTCAACTTCAGCTTTTTTAATATTTTTTCTTGCCTCTTTTACTCTTTCAGTGTCTCTTTCAATTGTATCTATCTTTCCATTTTCTTGCAAATATTCTGAAAAGCAGATGGCTGAATAGCCAACTGCTGTTCCAATTTCTAATATTTTCTTAGGTTTAATTTCATCTAATATTTTTGCAATAACTTCTAAAGTATCATCCATTATAATTGGCACTTTGTCTTCTAAAGCTTTTTTCTTAATTATACTAATCTCTTTCTTGTTCATCTTCTCTTTTTCCTCTTTTTTGTATCTCTTCTTTTTTAGCATATTGATCATTTATCCATTTTCTAAAATATTGCTTATATTTTTGATATTTTGGATTTGAAGATAACAACTTTACTCCTTTACTACTCTGCTGTAGCTCTTCTTGCCATTCTTTCTCTATCTTTGTTATTTAATATTTTCTTTCTTAGACGAATATTTTTTGGTGTTATTTCAACTAATTCGTCTTCAGCAATAAATTCAATAGCTTTTTCTAATGACATTTGTACTGGTGGTACTAAACGAAGTGCATCATCTGATCCAGATGCTCTAGTATTTGTTAAGTGTTTTTCTTTACATACATTTATAGAAATGTCTTCATTTCTAGAATTAATACCAACTATCATTCCTTCATATACTTCAACACCTGCTCCAATTAATAGTTCTCCTCTTTCTTGGGCATTGTATAATCCATAAGTAATTGATGTTCCTGGTTCAAATGCAACTAAAACTCCTCTTGTTCTTGCTTGAATTTCTCCTTTATATGGTTCATAGCAATCAAATATGCTGTTCATTGTTCCTTCACCTTTTGTATCTGTTAGGAACTCTGTACGATAACCAATTAAACCTCTTGCAGGTATTTTAAATTCTACTTTTGTATGTCCTGCTTCTGCTGGTTCCATATTTATCATTTCAGCTTTTCTTCTTCCAAGTTTTTCAATAACATTTCCTATACAATCATCTGGAACATTTACAACCAATCTTTCCATTGGTTCACATTTTACACCATCAATTTCTTTAAAAATAACCTTTGGACGAGATACTAAAAGTTCAAATCCTTCTCTTCTCATTGTTTCTATTAATACTGATAAATGTAACTCTCCACGTCCACATACTTCAAAGCTATCTGGTGTATCTGTTTCTTTTACACGTAAGCTTACATTTCTTTCTAGTTCTTTAAATAGTCTATCACGAATATGTCTTGATGTAACAAATTGTCCTTCTTTACCAGCTAAAGGTCCATTATTAACACTAAAAGTCATAGATACTGTTGGTTCATCAATATCAACGAAATCTATTTTTTCTGGATTATTTACATCGCAAACAGTTTCTCCAATATTAATATCACTAATACCAGAAATACATACTATATCTCCAGCACCAACTTCCTCTACTTCAGTTCTTTTTAATCCTTGATAAGTAAATAGTTTAGCAATTTTTCCTTGTGCTATTTTGTCGTCTTTTTTGCAAATAGCAACACTTTGTCCAACTTTTATTGTTCCACGTTCAACTCTACCAACTGCTAATCTTCCTAAATAATCATCATAATCAATATTAGAAACTAATAATTGCATTGTTCCATCTTGCTCACATGCTGGTGGATTTATGTTTTTGATAATTGTATCAAAAATACATGTTACATTATCACTTTCATCTGTTAAATTCATTTTAGCAATTCCATTTTTTGCAGATGCATATACAACTGGGAAATCTAGTTGTTCGTCATTTGCATTTAGCTCAATAAATAATTCTAGAACTTTGTCAACAACCTTTAATGGATCTGCACCTGGTCTATCTATTTTATTTATAACAACTATTGGTTTTAAATTTAATGCTAAAGATTTCTTTAAAACTTCTCTAGTTTGAGGCATTGGTCCTTCAAAAGCATCAACTAATAAAAGTACACCGTCTACCATTTTAAGTACACGTTCTACTTCTCCACCAAAATCAGCATGCCCAGGCGTGTCAACAATATTTATTTTTATGCCATTATACATAACTGATGTATTTTTAGAAAGAATTGTAATTCCTCTTTCTTTTTCAATATCTCCTGAATCCATTACTCTTTCAGATACTTGTTCATTTTCTCTAAATACATGGCTTTGTCTTAAAAGAGCATCAACTAATGTAGTTTTACCATGATCTACGTGTGCGATAATTGCTATGTTTCTAATATTTTGATTATTCATTTTTTATTACCCCTATCTATAATTTATACATTTAATAGTCTAACATTTCAATTATACTCTATTGATTTTTGTTTGTCAACATAATAATATTATCCATTATTTCTTTACTTACTTTTTCTAAGACTTCTTTTTCTGGTTTATTGGTTTTATATTCACTAAAATCTAATGGTTTACCATAATATATAGTTACTTTGTGAAAAAGTTTCATCTCTCCCGAAATATTTACTGGTATTACTGGTACCCCAGTTCTCAACGTCATAAATGCTGCTCCATTTTGAGCTCTACCGTTTTTTGCCATTCCTTTTCTTGTTCCTTCTGGAAATAGCATTAGTATCTCACCATCTTTTAAAACTTTTAAAGAATGCTTCATAGAATCTAAATCCATTTTTCCTCTTTTAACAGGAAATACTAAGCACTTTTCACCTAACCAATATATAAATTTATTTTTGAATAGTTCTTCTTTTGCCATAACATGCATTCTTCTTTTAGTTGAGGAAACTAGAATTGGTGCATCCCAGTTAGATTGATGGTTTGCACACATAATATATGCTCCTTCTTTTGGAACATTTTCCTTTCCTACTAATTTTACTCTAAATACAATTACTGAAAATATATGTACTAAAAATACAATTACACTTCTAAGCATTTTAAATTCTCCTTTATTTTAAATATTCATTTACAAATTTACATTCTTTATAATCTAAGTCATTCTTTGCTATGTTTATTAGCTCATCTACCATTTCTTTGGTATATTTACTACTTTTCTTTTCATAAAATTTCTTTAATGGTTTTTGCATATCCATCATAACCTTTGTTGCTTTGTTTACATTTTGTTCCTGTAATAGTTTATTCATTTTCTGAATTTGATTTTCATATATAATTTTTCCAACCTTAGTATTTTTAATTTGTTCTAAAGTATTGTCTTCAGAAATATCCTCTAATTTTATATATCTATCAGGAATTTTTTGTCCGAGCAATTTTTCAAAATCTTCATCTGTAACATTTTGAACTTTTCCGCTTCTATATACATCTGGAAAATCCTCTTCTGGCTTTTTATCTTTTGAATCAATATTTATCTTACATTCTAATTCAATGCTTTCACAAGATTTTCCTACTAATATTTTATATTCTCCTGACTCTATTTCCCACTTTTTATTTTGTACATTATAATACTGAAAAGCAGAATCGTCTAAAGTAATATTTACTTTTTTTTCTTCATTTGGTTCTAGTTCAACTTTTTCAAAACCTTTTAGTTCTTTTAAAGGTTTAAAAACAGTCGGATTACATTGTGACACATAAACTTGAGCAATTTCTTTTCCTTTTACTTTCCCAGTATTTTTTATTCTAAATGATACAATATTATTTTCTATATTTAAATTTGAATACTCAAAAGTTGTATAGCTAAGTCCATATCCAAATGGATATAGCACTTTAATGTTATTCTTATCATAATATCTGTAACCAACATATATAACTTCTTTATACTCTACACTTATTTCTGTACCTGGGAAATTGTTAAAACATGGTGTATCTTCTAGCTTTATAGGATAAGTTTCTGCAAGCTTTCCACTTGGATTTACTTTACCTAAAATACAGTTAACCATCGCTTTAGCTCCTGATTCTCCACCTAAATATCCTGTTATAATAGCTTTTGCTTTATCTTTCCACTCCATTGTTATTGGTGCTCCATTTGATAAAACTACTATAATATTTTTGTTTACATTATATATACTTTCAATTAATTTAATTTGATTTTTAGGAATTTCTAAATTATTTCTATCCATTCCTTCAGATTCATAATTTTCTGTTAAACCTAAAAATAATATAACTACATTTTTGTTTTTTGCAACTTCTACAGCTTGATTAATTAACTCTTTATCATCATCTGATTCAATTCTGTTATACCCTTTAGCATAATCAACTTCTATTCCATTTTGTATAAAGCAATCATAAGCATTTTCAACTTTATATGGATTTATTGTTGAACTACCTGCTCCTTGATATCTAGGATTTTTAGCCATATCTCCTATAAGTGCTATTTTTCTTTTATTTATTGGTAATATGTTATTTTCATTTTTTAGTAGCACTATTGATTCCTGTGCTAATTCCATTGCAATCTTATGATGCTCTTCTTTACTGTAGCTATGTTCTACTTTTTCACACTTAAATGCAATATTCAAAATTCTATCTACAATTTCATCTAAATATTCTTCACTTACTTTTCCATCTTTAACTGCTTGTACTATTTCTTCTTTTCCATTACCTCTACCACCAGGCATTTCTAATTCATTACCAGCAATTAAACCTTTTACTCTGTCGTTTTCAGCTCCCCAATCTGTAATAACTATTCCTTCAAAGTTCCATTCTTTTTTTAAAATATTTAATAATACTTCATTTTCAGTACAATATTCACCATTTAATTTGTTATATGCACTCATAACAGACCAAGGATTTGCTTCTTTTACAATCATTTCAAATGCTTTTAAATATATTTCTCTTAGAGTTCTTTCGTCTACCACTACATTTACTGTTCTTCTTCTATTTTCTTGATTATTTACAGCAAAGTGTTTTACACATGCTCCTACATTATTACTTTGTAAGCCTTTTACATATTGTGTAGCCATTATTCCTGTTAAATATGGATCTTCTGAAAAATACTCAAAATTTCTACCTCCAAGCGGAGACCTTTTTATATTTACTCCTGGTCCTAATACTATATTTACATTTTCACTTTTTGCTTCTTCTCCAATAGCTTTGCCCAGTTTATATGCAACGTCTCTGTCCCAACTATTTGCTATTGTTGCAGATGACGGGAAGCATGTTGCAACTTCGCTTTTATTTACACCTAAGTTATCTCCTTTTTCCTTTTGAACTCTAAGTCCATGTGGTCCATCAGACATTTTTATAGATGGTATACCTAATCTTTCTATATTCTCACTGTTCCAATAGTCTTTTCCTACACATAAACTAGCTTTTTCTTCTAGTGTCATTTTATTAATTATATTTTCATACTTCATATCTTTTTACCTCATGACTTTTATATAATATATTATGATTTTTAGTTTTTCCTTTTTTCGCTTTGTATAATTTTATAAAAATTTTAGGCTGTTTCATAAGATAGCCTAATATTCTCATTTTTATATTTTTACTTTTTAGTAGTATAGAATATAATTTTTTTGTTTTTATTTCGTTTGTTATATATGATATTTCTTCTTTACTAGTACCATATTCAATTGTATTTTTTAATATTGATAATGTTATTTTCTCTACTCTGTTTATTAAAAATTTATAACTTTTTTTTTCTTTTATTTCCTCTGCAAATTTTTGAAGGTTATTAATAATTATAAAATAGCTTTCATACCATTTGCTATTTGACACAGACGTAGTAATACTATTATTTCTTCTTCTATACATATATAAAGAAATATCTATATATTGTACTCTTTTAGCATTTATGATTGCTCTTGGTGAAAATTCCTCATCTTCAAATTCTATATTTGGTGTAAAGTAACAGTTATTAAATACTAATTCTCTATTATAAATTCTACACCAAGCAGTTGGTAAGTACTCTTTTTTATAACATTGTTCTGCAAAATACTCGTCGCCACTCAAAACTTCTGTTGATTTTTTATTCTTATATTTTTCATCTAATTCTATTTTAAATTTAGTCTCATACTTTTCTTCTATTCTTCCTTCAATAATGTCCAAATCATTTTTTTCTGCTTGTTCTATTAATTGTTTTAGTCCACCTTTTATTAGCATATCATCGCTATCTAAAAAACATATATATTTTCCTTTAGCATTTTTAATTCCTGTATTTCTGGCCTCACTTAATCCTTTATTTTCATTATGCTCTATAATTTTTAAATTAGTTATATTATTTATGCTTACAAACTTTCTTACTTTTTCTATACTTTTGTCATTTCCTTTATCATCTATGCATAATACTTCAAAATCTGCTAATTCTTGATTATATATTGAATTTAAGCATTCTTCAATATATTGTTCAACATTATAAATTGGTACAATAATACTTACTTTCATATAAATTCCTCATATTTCTATTTTGTAATTATTATATAATATATTAATTCAATTTTCAATTTATGGTTGACTTTTTTAGTATACATAATATAATATTAAAAAATTAGTTATATACTACATTATATTAAATAAACGGAGGATTTATATCATGATGTTTAGTTTTGTTGTTCCGGCATATAATGCTGAAAGGTCCATCCGGAGCTGTCTAGATAGCATTCTGGTCCAGACCTTTAGTGACTTCGAAATTGTTGTAATCAACGATGGATCTACTGACAGCACCTTATCAATTCTGAGAAAATATCTTAGGAAAACTAAAAAGCTCCGTGTTTACAGCTTTGAGAATTCTGGCGTGTCAATCACTCGCCAGAGGGGAATTAACCTTTCGAATGGTGAATACATCATTCTGGTAGATTCGGATGACACTGTCAACCCCAATCTGCTCGAAAATTTGTATTCTAGTATTCAGAGGTATAATAATCCTGATATTATTCGTTATCAAGCAAAATTATTGAACGATTCTGATTATAAAGATCATAATCGCTACAACTTTTTTGATGATAACAAAGTTGTACTTTCCGGGCTTGACGCACTTAAGGAATGGTCTATTCCTGGCAAAAAATATGCTGTTTATTGGCTTTTTGCCTTTAAGCGCACCGTATTTTCCAATGTACTTTTTTTCCCAGATTTGAAGTGCCATGAAGATATTGCCTTGATTCCACTCTTGGTGGCAGCTTCGAAAAGCGTTGTAACTCTGAGCTACATTGGGTATAATTATACCTGTAATAACCCGGGTAGCATCACAAATACCAAAAACAAAGAGGCTGAAAGATCTCGTGCAAAAGATTTCGTAAAAGCATATAACTATGCAACTCGAAACTTTGCTAGACTCTGTAATGTTTCTACTTTGGACTATGATTTCTTTGTCAGTGACTTTGACAGACGTCTCATTGACAAATATAATTCATTATCTGAAGATCTGCAAGAAGAACTTGCGGAGTTGTTTGGTATTTAAAAAACCCAGAGTGCTATGCAGGCACTCTGGGTTTCATTTTGTTATTAAACTATTATATAGTTATCGATTATTTTTTAATACTTTTTCCATTAATGCATCTTGTAAAGTTTTTGAAAAATTAATATTTAATTTTTCAGCTCTCTCATTTAGCCAAAATGGTATTGTTAAATTTTTCTTTACAGATTTTCTACTTCCATATTTTTGACTATATGCTCCTAAATCAAGTAATAATAATGTTACAAATCCGTTTTCATTTTCTAATTTTATATCTTTTATATTACTTGCCTTAGGTATTTCCTCATTATTTTCTACAGATGTCAGTAACCAACCTAATGCTGCATCTTCTGCCATTTGAATTGCTTCTTCAATTGTATCTCCACCACCTACGCATCCTTTTAAATCTGGATATTCAACACACCATTCTGTTTTTCCATTTTCCAAATGCATAGGATATACTTTCATTGCATAGTCCATACTATCTCTCTTTCTTTCTTCAACTAATCCTTATATATTCAAGTATAACAAATCCACATGTAAATTTAATACAAAAACAGACTGAACATTCAAAATTCAGCCTGTACTTTTATACTATTTAACTATTTACTAAATTTATTGGATTGTTTTTCTTTATTTTATATATAATTCTTATAAATAATAAAAGAGTTACAATAATAATGAATCCTATATGCAGACTAAATCAACAGGCTAAAAAAAGCCATGAGGTCTCTCATGGCTTTTGATAGTTAATCAGTTCCGGAGGTCATTACAACATTGTTTGATTTAACGCCACCATATGAATATCCACCGACTTTTGTAGAAAATTTGTAATATCTATTACCATTACTTAATCTTCCCCATTCATTAGAATAAGTTGTTTTTGCGTTTACTTTAAAAGTTACAGATCCAACATCAAAACAGTAATTGATTGCTTCTTCTATGTAATCAACTTGCAATTTTGTATAAGTTAATCCGTCAACTTTAGTAAAACTGCTAACTTTTATACTTATCTTATTAATTCCTTCTGTATAGGCTCTTGTAGCACCAGCAGTATAACTTCCCTGTCCTAAACTTAATGTGCTTTTATATTCTGATGCATATACTGTAGGAATTAAACACATAGATGCAATAACACTCACAAATAATCCTAAAGCTTTCTTTTTCACGATTTTTTAACTCCTTTCTAATTACATTTTATATTATATTTCTGTATATTTTCAATAGAATTTTACTACTGTGAATGATATTCACTATGCTTTTTAATTTTATCTTTTCAAATAAAATTAGTTATCAATCAAATATACATAGTAAATCATGTAGTCATCTTTAAATCCATATTCTATTCCTATTTTATAATCATTTAACTCATAAATTCTTAATTCATTACTTGTAAATTTTCCTTTGGCATTTACCATTAAAAGATTATATGTTTTACTTATATGATTAATTAAATAATCAAATTTATATTCTTTGTTAATAAATTCTTGAACATTTATAAAAACAGGATTATCATTCATTTTTACATTTACACTTAATTGAATAAGTTCCAACTTTTGATGATTAAGTTCATCTATAAATTCTTCTTTTTTTGAATTTATTTTCTTTTCTATTTCAATTTTTTCAAATTTTCCCTTTGTTTCATTTATACTTATATACTGATATTTTTTTAACCAAGATGCATCAATTATGAATTTATATAATGCTTCCTTCAGTTTATATATTTTAAAATTGTTATTATCTTCTTTATATGAAAATATATTCGATTTAATTTTCTCAGTAGCTAATTGTAAGTCTTCCTCACTTATAGTTTTCCCATTTTCATTTATGATGACAAATGAATTATCTACATTATATCCATCTAAATAATAATCTAAATCATCTACACTTATTAAAAATGATTTTTTATTACATTTGTCTCCAAGTATAATTTCAAAATGTTTTATTGTAGATATTGAAATTTTATTTTTTTTTAAATTAAATAA
>ENA-OPNI01000559-OPNI01000559.1-human-gut-metagenome-genome-assembly--contig:-NODE-559-length-12517-cov-2.323544_pt1 | contig 12517 bp, 8 predicted proteins | sample MGYA00241538_ERZ501773 | MGnify/ENA primary metagenome ERZ501773 (study PRJEB25962, sample SAMEA2042556) | human gut metagenome | biome: human gut; feature: human-associated habitat; material: faeces...
TGAGATGCATAGTGCCAGTAAATACGAGTGCCTGTTTGAGTCCGAAGGACGAGTTGGCACAGGAGTATTTACGAATCAGGCATATGCAGCGAATAGAAATCGACGTAAGTCAATATATAATTAGCTGGTTGTAGTTATAATTCCCCCGTTTTTTGTAAAAATGAACTGCAAAAAACTGTTGACAGATAAGTGAAATATGGTACTATAGGTAAAGTAGTTTTTAAAACTACGTTTGAAGTTAACGAAAAACTTGGAATAAAGTCTGGAAAAACCGAGAACGAAGTTGCAAAAACGTGAAAAAAGGAAACATATTTTTCATTATATAGATCATTATTTTACGGAGGAACAGACAGTATGATAACAGAGTTAAAACCGGAAGAAGGAATTGCCGGAAAGTTTGTCAAGACAGCATTTGATGAGAATGGTGTATTAAGCAAGATTGAATTTACAAATGATGAGACCTTTAATTTTGCATTTGATGTAGTGGATGCATTAGCAGAAAAGACACCGGATAAGACAGCATTGATCTATGTGTCCAGAGATAAGGAAGAAAAGAAGTTTACATTTAAAGAGATCAAAGAGTATTCCAATATGGCAGCAAATTATTATAAGAGCCTTGGTATCAAGAAGGGCGACAGAGTGCTGCTTGTATTAAAGCGCCATTATCAGTTCTGGTTTACGATCCTTGCACTTCACAAGATCGGAGCAGTAGCAATTCCTGCAACCAATATCTTAAAGGTAGAAGATTACAGATACAGAATTGAAGCTGCAAATGTAAAGGCTGTTGTATGTACAGCTGATGACAAGATTCCGGATGCAATGGCAGCCATCGATCCGGATGATAAGGTGATCAAGGTTATCGTAAATGGTGAGAGAGAGCATTTCCATCCATTTGATAAAGATATCCTTTCATTCAGCAAAGAATTTGCACGTCCGACAGGTGAAGATACAGTCTATGCACATGATACCATGATCATCATGTTCACATCAGGAACAACCAAGCATCCAAAGATGGTTGCACATAATCATCTGTATGCACTTGGACATTATATTACAGCAAGATATTGGCATAACGTAAAGACGGATGGTATTCATTTTACAGTATCCGATACCGGCTGGGGTAAGGCTCTCTGGGGTAAGCTCTATGGTCAGTGGTTATGCGAGACCTGTATTTTCGTTTATGATTTTGATGTATTCAGTGCAGACAATATCATGAAGCTTGTAGAACAGTACAAGATCACAACCTTCTGTGCGCCACCGACCCTTTACAGAATCCTTGTTAAGATGGATCTGAGCAAATACGACCTTTCCGCACTGACTTACTGCACAACCGCAGGAGAAGCCCTGAATCCAGAAGTATTCTATAAATTCAAAGAGATGACAGGATTTACGATCTTTGAAGGCTTTGGTCAGACAGAGACTACACTTGCAATAGGAAATCTGAAAAATACAACACCGAGACCGGGTTCCATGGGTAAGGCAAGCCCACTCTATGATGTTCACATTATGAGACCGGACGGAACACTTGCTGATGTAGATGAGACCGGTGAGATCGTTATTAAGATTGCAGATGGTGAACCATATGGTCTGTTCTCTACTTATAATAATGATGAGAAAATGACAAAAGAAGTTAAGCACGACGGTTATTACCACATGGGTGATACTGCATATATGGACAAGGATGGATATTTCTGGTTCGTAGGCCGTGTGGATGATATCATCAAGGTTGCCGGATACCGTGTTGGACCTTTTGAGATTGAAAATGAGATTATGAAGATCCCATATGTTCTGGAATGTGCAGTTACAGCTATACCGGATGGAACCAGAGGACAGGCGATCAAGGCAACGATCGTTCTGACAGAAGGAACGGTTGGCGATGATAACCTGAAGAAAGAGCTGAAGCGTTATTTCAAGGAGAACATGGCGAGCTACAAACGTCCTCGTGTGATCGAATTTGTCGATGAGATGCCAAAGACGATCAGTGGTAAGGTAAGACGTGTAGAGATCAAAGAGAAAGACTGGAAATAAGTCCGGACGATTATCTGCTGGGATAGATTACAGGCAGATGAAATGACATAGTCTGTGAGAAGCAGGCAGGAAATGGAGATGTTCATAAAATGATAGATATGGAAATTAAGCCATATGAGCGTATGGTTTATTACTATGAAACTGACAGAATGGGAATTGTTCATCATTCTAACTATATCAGATGGTTTGAGGAAGCGAGACTGGACTGGATGAAGCAGATTGGATGGGATTACAAGACCATCGAGGACGACAATATCATTATTCCGGTATTGTCGGTATCTGCGGAATACAAAACCATGTCCAGATATGGAGACAACATTGTGATCTATGTAAAGCTTGCAGAGTACACAGGCATCCGTATTGGATTTTCCTATGAAGTACATGACAAGAAGACTGGAGAGCTTCGGTGCGTCGGCACATCCTGCCATTGTCTGCTGGATGAGAACAATAAGCCGGTGTTCATGCGGAAACGTTATCCGGAGAAGGATGCGTTCTTCAAGGAGCTCATGAAGCAGCAGGCTGAAGAATAATATTATAAAAAACGCCCACACCGTGATCAGATCATTTCTTTATACAGAACACTTTCGTTCTGTGTCTCACGTAGCGGTACTAAATTCACCGCAGAGCGGTTCATCAAGGACCGACGTGAGACAAGGTCTGCCAAAAGAAATATCTGATCACGGCGTGGGCGTTTTTTATATCTATATTTGTTCGTGTTCCCCTGCCAGATCCTCGCTGTTGACACATTGTTTTATAATTGCTAGTATAGGCTTGATATAAGGGATTTCCATGCGGAATCAGGTATTATGTATGAGCATTATGGATGAGCTTGTTAGGAAAACTTGTTAAGAAAGATTATGAAGATCATGGCTGCAGGGCATGATGTATTTTGAAATGATATGAGGTTAGAATGAGAAAGATAAAAGAAAACAGAGAGAAAATGTATAGATCGCGTTGGACGAAAATTGTTAGTTATATGTTGGTAATGGTGATGGCTGTTTCCTTGTTTGGACAGGTTGCTGTGAATGGAGCATTTGACGGAACTGGCAAACAGGCAGGCACAGGTACGATTGCAGAGATTAGTCAGGTAGAGGCAGCTTCGGATACTGCCATTGATTATAAGGCGGTTTTGAAAGAGACTTCTGCTGCAATCGAGAAAACATTAGAAATTTCATATGAATATGAATTGCCGATTCATTATGAAAAGAATAAAAAAGGTGAGTATGAAGAGGTAAAGAGAACGGTTAAATGGTGGGGACCGGCAATTGGATCTATTGGTGGGGAATGGACTGTTATCGGCGAGTGCCGTTATGGTATGGAAAATGCACCATGGTATAGGGCATATTATAACAATATAACAGAATATATAAAGGCAACATATAACATAAATAAAGAAAAATATGCAGTAGGAGATTGGGATAATCAGTTTTTAAAACTGCATAAAACAAAAAGTACTGAAAATTCTCGAATTATTCTCGCCCTTACATCTATGGGGCTTGATGCATCTGATATAGAGGGATATGATCTGACCGGTGCGCTGTCAGATATGACATATGTAAAAAAACAGGGCTTAAATGGACCAATCTGGGCGTTGATTGCGCTGGATTCCGGTAATTATGAGATACCGCAGATCTCATCGGGTAAAACAACAGCCCAGGTATCCAGAGAAAAATTGTTATCTTATATATTAAGCAGTGAGCTTACAGATGGTGGATTTAATCTGACGAAAAGTGATTCACAGGGGGCAGATCCGGATGTGACAGCAATGGCATTGCAGGCATTTGCACCATATTATACCGGACGGATAACTGTTGGAACAGAACTTCAGAAGCAGATCAGGGAAGCAGTGGACCGGAACATACAAGTTCTCTCAGATATGCAGAAAACCTCCGGGGCATACAGTTCATATGGAAGTGAGAATGCAGAAAGCACGGCACAGGTGCTGGTGGCTTTATCCAGTCTTGGAATTGATGGAAGAACGGACAGTCGTTTTGTAAAAAATGGAAAGTCTGTGCTGGATGGTCTGTTGTATTTTTATATACCATCAACCGGTATGTTTAAACATGTAGACACGGAAAAATCCGGCAATCAGATGGCGACCGAGCAGTCGTTTTACGCATTGGTAGCGTATCAGAGGTTCCGGAATAAAAAAGCAACCTTATATGATATGACAGATGCGGATAAAGCATGTGTTATGGAGCTGGCAGATTGCAGCGTAACCATTTCAAAGACCGCATACACATATACCGGAAAGACGATCAGACCAGCAGTGACTGTTACCTGTAAAAAGCTGGATGGAACAACGATCACTTTAAAAAAAGACACAGATTATACAGTCACATATAAGAATAATAAAATGCCAGGCAAGGCAACGGTCGTAGTAAAAGGTAAGGGTGATTATACCGGAAGCGTAAGCAGAACGATCACGATCGCACCGACGGCAACGGTGATTTCTTCGGCGACAAATACAGAAACCGGAATCCGGCTGAAATGGAAAAAGACGACAGGCGCAGAGAAATATATCATATATCGTAAAGCGGGAAATGGCTCCTGGAAGAAATATAAGTCGGTAAAGGCGGCAAATGGATGTTCCTTTACAGATACTAAAGTTACAAATGGAAGCAAATACGCATATAAGATACGGGCGTATGCGGATGGTGTATATGGAGCATACAGTTCCATACACACAATATACCGGGTAAAACAGCCGGCCCTGAAAGTGAAAAAGACAGGAAAAGGCAGACTGAAGTGTTCCTGGAAGAAGAATACGAAGGCGAACAGTTACCAGATCATGTATGGAACGAAGGCATCCATGCAGGGGGCAAAGACGATCGCGATAAAAAAAGCCGGAACCGTGAAAAAGACTATAACCGGATTAAAAGCCGGAAAGAAATACTATATACGGATCCGGAGCTGTAAAACGGTGAATAAAAAGAAGTATTACAGCAGTTGGAGCAAGACCGTAAATATCCGGGCATGATCGGGATCGTAGAAGATGAATAAACATGCAGATGCCCGGAAAGCAGAAATTACAGGTACAATAAATACCGTATGACAGAAAGCAGTAGCATATGAAGTTTATTAAAAAAAATATAAAAAAAATAATTGGTATTCTGGCGGTGGTGCTGATCCTTACCGTGGCATTCTGGTATGGTGGAAATGCACCGGGTTCCAGAGGCTTTTCCGGATTTGGAAAGCAGCATACGGAATTCCGGAATTCGACCGAACTGGCAGAAACTGAAACCGGTCAGGAGAAAACCGGAAGGTCATCGATGACGGAATCGGAAACAACAGACGGTCAGGACGCTGATAGTCAGGATACAGACCGTACAGATGAGACATCAGAAGGAGTGGCAACAGAAGATGGACAGGATCCATATGGTCCGGATGGACAAGGCTCCTCAGGGACGACAGAGGTTCTGACCGAACAGCCAACGACGGAACAAACGACTGAAACAAAAGAACCGAAAACAACGGAACAGCCAACGACGGAAGAAGAACCGGGGCAGAATACGACAGAAGCTCCAACGACGGAACGGCCGGCGCATCAGAAACCGGAGAAGCCTGCAACAACGGAAGAACCGGAAACGACAGAGCAGAAGCCGACCGAGGAGCAGACATATACTTGCACGATATCGATTAACTGCGATAATATTCTGAAAAACTGGAATATGTTAGATAAGAGCAAGCAGTCCTGTGTACCTGCCGATGGCTGGATCCTGAAGGAAGTCGAGGTAGAATTTAAAAAGGGACAGACCGTATTTGATGTATTAAAGGATATTACGAAAAAAAAGAGTATACAGCTTGAATATTCCTTTACTGCATTATACGGAAGCTACTACATTGAGGGAATCCATAATCTGTATGAATTTGACTGCGGAGAATTATCTGGTTGGGAGTATTGTGTCAATGGGAAGTTCCCGGCATTTGGATGCTCAAAATATGTATTGAAAGATGGAGATAAGATTGAATGGAAATACACCTGTGACCTTGGAGCAGATGTAGGAAATCCATATTTTGAATAACAGACAGGAGAAACAGGTGAAGAAGATCAGAAGGGATGCATTTGCAGACAGTCATCCAATCGTGAATTTGATATATTTTATATTTGTCATCGGATTTGCAATGATGTCGCTTCATCCGGTTAGTTTAGGGATCGCTTTTTTGGGAGCGGTCTCATATTCTATCTGCCTGAATGGCAGACGGGCACTATATCAGAATCTGCGCTATATGTTGCCGGTTGTGATATTGACGGCACTCATTAATCCGGCATTCAGTCATCAGGGGGTGACGATCCTGCGGTATCTGCCGTCCGGCAATCCGCTGACGCTCGAATCTATTCTGTATGGTATAGCGGCTGCTGTAATGCTGGTGACAGTACTGTGCTGGTTCTCATCCTTCAACAGGATCATGACTTCTGATAAAATGATCTATCTGTTTGGGCGGTTGGCACCGTATCTGTCGATCGTTCTGTCTATGACGTTGAAGTTCCTGCCGGAATTTACCGCAAGGATCCGACAGGTATATCAGGCACAGAAAGTGGCAGGCTGTGTGATGCCTGGGAAATATTTTAAACGGCTTCGAACCGGTATGCGGGTGATCTCTTCGGCAGCAACCTGGGCGTTAGAACGGGCGGTCATAACAGGTGACAGTATGAAGAGCCGGGGATATGGGTTAAAAGGCAGGACAGCATATTCGTTATTTCATTTTAGAAAAAGTGATGGCTGCTGTCTGGTCGTGATTCTGGCAGCGGGAAGCTTTGTTGCAGCAGGAATGATCCGGGGCGTGATCGACTGGCAGTATTATCCGGATATAACAGGAAATGGATCAGACGGAATGGGAACTGCGGTATTTGCAGGCTATCTGTTATTAGTAAGCCTGCCATGTGTGATGCATTTGTATCAGGCAATCCGGGAAAGGAAGAAAAGATGAAATTATATGAGATCGATAATTTGACATTTGCATATCCGGATATTGCATCGGAGAGGGATGATGTTTATCTGAAGCCGGTATTAAAGGATATCGGCCTTTCCATAGAAAAGGGCAGCTTTGTCATTGTCGCAGGTGGTTCCGGAAGTGGGAAGACGACATTGCTCAGACAGTTGAAATCCGTTTTGACACCTCGTGGAAAACGGGAAGGAACTGTCTGTTTTCAGGGGAAAAAACTTGGAGACATAGATGATCGTGTACAGACGGAGCAGATCGGATTTGTTGTACAGGATGTAGATGCACAGCTTGTAACGGATAAGGTATGGCATGAGCTTGCATTTGGGTTGGAAAGTCTTGGATATGATAATGCCTTTATTCAGAAGCGGGTAGCGGAAATGTGTTCGTTCTTTGGTTTGGATGGGATTTTTCACAAAAAGGTAAATGAATTGTCCGGCGGACAGAAGCAGTTGGTAAACCTGGCGTCAGTCATGGCAATGGCGCCGGAGGTGGTGATTTTAGATGAGCCGGCAAGCCAGTTAGATCCAATGGCAGCGAGGGAATTTTTCCAGTGCCTGTATCGTATTAACCGGGAACTTGGAACTACGGTGATCCTGACAGAACACAGACTGGAGGAAATCTGGCCGATGTGCAGCCAGTTCATTCTGATGGAAGATGGCAGAGTGATCTATGATGGAAGCATTGCAGATGGCGTGGTGCTGTTGGCACAGAATGCACCGGCAATCGAGATCCCTGCGGCATGCAGGATAGCATTTGGATTGTCTGGTTATGGAGTTTCAGACTGTCCGGTTACAGTTGCAGAGGGCAGAGAATGGCTGCGGCAGTATGATGAAGACCATGAACAGGCGATAGCAAAGGGACAGGCAGAGCGGGCGGATACACAAGGGAAAAACCAGACAGCGGAGAACGTGATCGATATTAAGGATGTATTTTTTCATTATCCATCCATGGAGAAAGAGGTATTGTCCGGACTTACCTTGTCGGTAAAGCGGCAGGAGATCCTTGCCATAAATGGTACAAATGGATGCGGAAAGTCAACATTGTTATCCCTGATCGCAGGGAACTACCGGCCGGACAGAGGCAGGATCCGGCGGGAGAAGCAACTCCGGATCGGATATCTTCCGCAGGATCCCAAGCTGTTATTTACCGCAAATACAGTTGGAGAAGAACTGGGACTGATCCGCAGACATGGGACGTTTGAGGTGGCGGAGCAGGAGATTTCGAAGGAAATGATCTGGAAAAGTATTCATTTCTGTCGGCTGGAATCTGTACTGACGCAGCATCCATATGATCTATCAGGGGGAGAACAGCAGAGACTTGGACTTGCAAAGGTACTGCTTGCTGCTCCGGATGTGATACTGATGGATGAACCGACAAAGGGCATGGATGCAGCATTTAAAAAACGGTTTTCGCATATGATGAAGAAGCTTAAAGCTTCCGGACATACGATCGTGATGGTAAGTCATGATATTGAATTCTGCGCAGAAACGGCTGACAGGATCTGTCTGATCTTTGATGGCAGAGTGGCAACGGTTGCGGGAACAAACGATTATTTTTCAGGAAATGAATTCTATACGACTGCGGCAGCCAGAATAGCAAAAGGAATAATCCGGGGCGCTGTAACGGTTGAGGATATCCTGCATGCATATGGCAAAACCGGTGCATGGGATTACCCGGATGACGATATAGATGACGGAACTGTATGGACAGATGCCGGGAACAGACAGGAAAATGACGAAGTAGAGACAGAAGAAGACCGGATAGGAAGCGGCGCTCAAAGCGAGATATCAATACAGGAGAAAAAAACGGAAAAAATGTCATTTGTCCGAAAACTGGGACTTCTCCTTACAACGGTTATCATGGTGTTCTGCTTTTATAAGACAATGACACAGGCGGATCTGACGCGTCTGATCGAGGATGGAGCGGTGACCGGAGAAGGTATACAATATCTGATCTTGTATGGTATATTTATATTAGCAACGGTCATATATATTCTGTTGCTGCGTCCGGTCGGAAGAAACAGGGATCAGGATATTGACCTGCGCAGAAGAAACCGGATCAGCAGAAAAAAATTGATCATAACGGTTCTTTGTATTGCAGCAGTGGCAGGAACGATCTGGTTTGGCAAGACGGGTCTGTCAGACCGGAAGTATTATTTTATTTCCCTTCTGGTTCTGATCGAAATGATGATACCGTTTCTCACAGCCTTTGAGACAAAGGCACTGGGAGCACGGGATATTGTAACGGTGGCAGTTCTGTGTGCGCTTGCTACAGTTGGAAGAACAGCATTTTTTATGATACCGAATTTTAATCCGGTTATGGCGATCGTGATCATCAGCGGGGTAGCATTTGGATGTGAGACCGGATTTGTGACCGGAGCGGTGACGATGCTGGTATCGAATATGGTATTTGGACAGGGACCGTGGACACCATTCCAGATGCTTGTATGGGGAATTATCGGCCTGGTGGCAGGCCTGTCTGGTAAACAACTTCAAAAAAGCAGGATTGCGCTTATGGTATATGCTGTTGCGGCCGGAATAGCTTTCTCATTTCTCATGGATATATATACCGTTATATGGGCTGTTGGCGGATGGTCATGGGCTTATTACGGTGCTGCAATCGTATCGGCAGTTCCGTATACGGTTATTTATGCAGTATCTAATGTTATATTTCTTGCCGTGCTTTCGCAGGCGGTCGGGAAGAAATTGGCAAGGGTTGTAAATAAGTATCATATAGTAGAAGATGAAGTCCAAAATACTTAAATTTAACTCTTGTTGCAGCCTTAACACTATGATACAATCAATAAGGAAAGTTACGTGGACGGGTTCCACTTTATAATAATTTTTACTACATTATGCGGGAGAACATACGATGAGAATGCGTTTTATTATAAATGCTGCGCTTATAGGTGCAGTTTCTGCGGTTGTGCTTACAGGATGCAACGCAGCGGCTAACAAGAATTATAAGAATGGAATGGAATGTTTTAATGAGGCTGATTATGATAAGGCAGCCGGATATTTTAAACAGGCGGTTGAGGCTGATTCGAATAATACGGCATATCTGGTAAGCCTTGGAATGACACAGCTTGAACTTCTGAAATATGATGATGCACAGGCTTCTTTTGACAGTGCGATAGAGCTGGATCAGGATTGCGCCGATGCATACAGGGGAAAGGGCGTGGTATACTACAGGAACGGTGAGTATACTGACGCAATGGAAGCTTTTGATAAAGCGGTGTCACTTTCGGATAAGTCCGGTCAGGTCAGGACGGATTCACTCAAATATTATGCCTCATGCCAGTATATACAGGGCGATTATCAGGGCGCGGTGGATACATATGATAAGCTTATAGAAAGTGCCTCCAAATCAGATAAAGCGGAATTGTATTTTTTAAGAGGATGTGCATATATCAAACTTCAGGATGAGAATGATGCAGTTCTTGATTATGAGAAATCCCTTGATTATGAAAGCGATAATTATGAAACATACTGTAATATGTATACGAACCTGAAGGATGGTGGTTATACGGAGAGGGCGGAATCGTATTTAAGACGTCTTCTTGACAAGGATAAGAAGGATAATCTTCTTTTTGGCAAGACTTATTATAACCTCGGTGACTATGATAAGGCAGTTGAATATCTTGAATCTGAGTATAAGGATGGCAATAACGAGGCGGCATATTATCTTGCCATGACATACGAGGCTATGGAGAATTATGCCGATGCCGATAAGCTTTATCAGGAATATCTCGGAAAGCATCCTAATGATGCATTCATATATAACCAGTATGGCGCATATCTGATCAACCGTGGCAAATACGCCAATGCACTTGTATATATTGAGACGGGAATAGAACTTGGCGACAGTGATGCGATGCAGGGTCTTATGTATAATCAGGCTGTATGTTATGAATATAAGCATGATTACGATAAGGCAAGAGATGCTTTTGAGGAATATCTTAAATCATATCCTAATGATAAAGCGGCACGTAAAGAATATGATTTTTTGATGACAAGGTAGTGATACCTTATTGAGGTGAATGATTTGGTAGAGACAAAGCAGACGGAAGAAAGAGTTATACTGGTGGCGGTCAGGCAGTCGGATGATGATAATACGGATCGTTCGCTTGATGAACTTGAAGAACTTGCATCGACAGCCGGAGCAGTCACTGTGACGCGGATAATACAGAACAGGGAAGCCATTCATCCGGGAACATATGTCGGTAAGGGCAAGATAGAAGAGATCCGTGATGCCATATATATGTATGATGCAACGGGTATTATATGTGATGATGAGCTGAGCCCGGCACAGATGACGAATCTGGAAGAGGCACTTGAAGTCAAGATTATGGACAGGACACTTGTAATACTTGATATTTTTGCGGCAAGAGCGAATACGGGTGAGGGTAAGATACAGGTTGAACTGGCGCAGCTTAAATATCGTGCGACGAGACTTGTAGGACTCAGAAGTTCGCTTTCAAGACTGGGAGGCGGAATAGGAACCAGGGGTCCCGGAGAGACGAAGCTTGAGATGGACAGACGTCTTATCCACCAGCGCATAGCCCAGTTAAAGAGAGAGCTTGCAGATGTGGTAACACACCGTGAACTTACCAGAAATCAGCGTAAGAGAGCCGGAGTTCCGGTAATCGCAATCGTAGGTTATACTAATGCAGGCAAGTCCACTTTACTTAATACACTTACGGGTGCGGATGTTCTGGAAGAGGATAAGCTTTTTGCCACACTTGACCCGACGACACGCAGTCTTACGCTTGAAAGCGGGCAGGAGGTTCTTCTTACGGATACGGTAGGATTTATCAGTAAGCTGCCGCATCAGCTTGTGGATGCATTTAAGAGTACACTTGAGGAAGCGGTATATGCGGATATGCTTATTCATGTGGTCGATGCTTCCAACCCTGATATGGATGCGCAGATGTATACAGTATATGATACGCTTGATAAACTCGGAGCATCCGATAAACCGGTAATTACGGCATTTAATAAGACTGACAGGATTATTGAAGGAATACACGCTAAGGATTTAAGAGCGGAACATACGGTCAGGATTTCCGCAAAGCACGGTGACGGGCTTGATAAGCTTAAAGCAGTCATTGAAGAAGTCCTGCGTGAGAATAAAGTATATATTGAAAGAGTTTTCGATTACAGTGAAGCCGGCAAGATATCGCTGATAAGAAAATACGGAGAACTCTTAAGTGAGGAATATACGGCGGAAGGCATTGCGGTTAAGGCATATGCTCCGGTAGAGATTGCAGATAAGATACGGTAGAAGGAGATAATGATGAGTTACGCAGATAAAGTTTTTATTGATATGTGCAAGGACATTCTTGAGAACGGTGTGAGCACGGAAGGCGAGAAAGTAAGACCACATTGGGAAGACGGAACTCCGGCTTATACGATCAAGAAATTCGGCGTAGTCAACAGATATGATTTAAGTAAGGAATTTCCTATAATCACTTTACGCAAGACAGCACTTAAGAGCGCGACGGACGAAATATTATGGATATGGCAGCAGAAGTCCAATAATA
>ENA-OPNI01000564-OPNI01000564.1-human-gut-metagenome-genome-assembly--contig:-NODE-564-length-12430-cov-2.153939_pt1 | contig 12430 bp, 13 predicted proteins | sample MGYA00241538_ERZ501773 | MGnify/ENA primary metagenome ERZ501773 (study PRJEB25962, sample SAMEA2042556) | human gut metagenome | biome: human gut; feature: human-associated habitat; material: faeces...
AATGTGTATCCACATCCGGAGGAAAGCAGCATTGAGGACATGATACTTCAGACATTGCAGGAAAACGGCAGCATGATTACCCGTGACCTGCGCAAAGCCTGCGGCTTTACGGGAACGAAGATGCGCGGCAAGTTCGATACCTATATCTCACGTCTTGAAATGGGCTGTTATATCGTCACGGAGGATTTCGTCTATTCGAAAGACCGGCACGGGCGCAACTACGGCTGGGGGATGGTCGTTGCTTACCATGCCTGAAGTCCTCTTGGGCAAGGACAGCTGCCATCCCGACCGCACTCCCGAAGAGTCGCGCCAGCGGATGGAAAAGCACTTTCAAGGATTGTTCCCGGATGCGGACGGACGTTTATTTGACTTCCTGTTGAAGTGAACATTCAACAGATGCATAAAAGGAACAGATGTGCCGGATAAAAGGCATAGAAACAGTATTTGGCCACATTCCCGTGGATGAAACCCCTTGTGCCGTTATACAGGAAGATGACCGCACAGGCAAGCAGCGCACCGATTATGCCGTAGTGCATCATCAGCGGAAAAGCAAACAGCAGCTGCATTATCCTGCGCAAAGTGACCGGTGTGTTCTTGCCCATATTCAACAGGTAGAACACTACTATCATCAGCACACCCCTCCATTCGTAGTCCGCTTCCAACCATGCCGCTAGCCATGCCGTCATCAATATGGAACAACAGCATAAGATACGATGTTCCCAAAGCCTCTCGAATGCGGCCAATGCCGCCACTCCCAAGGCCAGCGTGAACATCACGTTGTGCGTGCCGTCCGCACCGTTCAACAGATACCACGGCACTTCGCTGACGACTGCGAACAACATGAGGGAAAGGAAGTACCGCATCTTGTTCCGCGTATGGGCGAAGCCTTCCGCAACCAGGAAAGCGAACACGGGAAAGGCGATACGGCCGAAGCACCGCATCACCTCATAAGCCATTGTATTGCCATCCATAAGATAATATGCGCAATGGTCAATAACCATGGAAACCACGGCGATGATTTTCAATACGCTTCCGCTCAACAGAGGAAGCGGTTCAGGCAGACAGGAAGTCAAACCAATATTCATATATCATTATTTTTCAATATATTATTAGGAACGATTAGACAATTACTTAGCTCATTCCAAGCAGTTCCTTGACCATGTTCTCCACCTCCTGATTAACCCTCTTGAAGTTACGGTTGAGCAGGATTTCTTTCTCTTTGTCGTCCTTGAACTCATAGATTTTGGGCAGCGGCACGTAGTGTTCCTCCTCGTCCTTAATCTTCTTCATGTCGAAGTGCGTCTTGCAGAAATACTTGGTGGTCTTGAACTCCTCCGACTGTTCGATGTCGAACTTCTCCAACATACTCTCGTCCGTGGCGGTGAAGTCACGCGCCGCCTGTCCGGCCAGCCATCCGGTGGCCATGTCCGCTATCTTCGCCGCCGGAACGAGGTAGTCCATCTTCTCTGATATGGTGGTTGACACCTTCTGGTCGTTGATGGATATGGAGCGCGAGGTCTGCTTGGCCTTGCCGAACACGTCGTTCTGCGCCCATTCCAGCGTCTCCTTGTTACGGGCAGCCCCCATGAAGATGTTGCCGCACGTGGTAATGATTTTCTGCATACCCACCTTGCCGTAGTCCGCCTCCAGTTGCGGAAGTTCCTGAAAACCTAATGTCACGGCCACCTTGTTGGAGCGTGCCGTACCGATAAGTCGGTCTATCTTGTGGAAGTACAACGTGGGCAGCTCGTCCACGATGATGCTCACCGGGATGTTCCCCTTTGAGTTCACACGGGTTATCAGGCGGTTCAGCACAAGGGCGTTGAGCGAGCCGATGACCTGTTCTTTCTCCGGGTCGTTGGCAATGACAAGATAGCTCGGATGCTCCCTGTCGGAAATCTTCAGGTCGAAGTCGTCCCCGGTGAACACCCAATAGGCCTCCGGCGACACGAGCCTTGCGGCGTTGACGCGGAGCGTGCCCACCATTCCTTCCAACTGGTCGTTGGCCTTGTTCTCGTAAGCGCTCTTGAACGGCGCCATGAGAGAAGCAATCTTGTCGTCCTGCATGAGGATGTTGAACACCTGGTCGTATGGCCTGCCCAAAAAAGAGAGCACGTGCGGCATATCCGAATATTCCCCCGTAATGGTGTCCGGCTCCACCTCGTTGCCATCCTTGTCCTCATACCAGCAGCGGTCGATACGTATCAGTTTTCCCGTGCGGTCCTTGTAGCTGTAACCGTTCAAGTCCACGAACATCCTGTCCTCGTCCGTGGAAACATCATTGCCTTTTTCGTCCACAAAATCCAGCACTACGTTGCCGTCCTTGTCAATGGCATTGAAGTCGTCCCAATTCTTTATCACGATTTCCAGCTTCTTTCCCTCGTGTAGGATGAAGCGTCTGAGCTTCCTGCCGTCCTTGAAGCCCACGGGGTGGAAGTTCACGAAGAAGTAGATGATGGCCGCGAGGAAGTTCTCCGCCGAATTGGTGAAGAACGCCTCCGAACCGCCCTTTTTCTCACCTCCTCCCTTGTTGAGCGACGCCAGCAGGGTCGCCGCCGTTTCCGAAGCCGCCGCAAGGTCGGGGATATACTTCCGCTGAATGGGGTTGATGCGGTCGGAATACTCCACGTCGGTAAAGTTGATGGTGCGGAATCCGCAGTTGGCAGGCAGCCTGCCGGCCTTCCGATTCTTGCAGAACTGGTAGAAGAGCGTCTTGGCAAGCGTGGGATACTTGAAGTCATAGACCATCATGGCGAACCCCTTGGCGGCGTGCTGCCGGATGAACGGGTCAATGACACCGAAGGACTTGCCCGAACCGGGCGTTCCCAACACGATTGTCCCACGGAAGGGGTTGATGATGTTTATCCATCCCCTGTGCATCTTCCGCTTCCAATAATATATCATAGGGATGTTCACCGAGTAGTCGTTGGCGACCAACACCTCCGACTGCTGGAACGACTCGTTCTCGAAGTTGAAGCGGTCTTCGCCGACCTTGTTGTTGTAATACTTGGCGATGCCGTCCAGCCCTTGGTGTACCAGCATGGTGCCCACCACCGAGCAGATGGCGTAGAGGATGCGGTTGGCAGGGAAGTCGAACCAGCTGATGCCGAAATACATCCCGTGGAACACGAAGCACAGCCCGACAAGGGTCAACCCGGCCAGCACGGGATAGACCACCATCGTGCGCACGTTGAACTTCAACGCCTTCTTCGCTTTCGTTCCTATGCAGACAATGCAGATACACACCAGCTCCGCCACCTTGCAGCCCGATACGGTGTTGAATACCTTGAAACGCCCCAACAGGTCGAGAATGAACTGCGTGATGCGGTTGTCCGCCGTGACAGGCAGGTTCATCACAATCTCTATGATTAGGAAGATGTATATGCAGCTGCGGAAGTAGTTGTACATCTGCTGCTGTTCCCTTGTCTCTTCAAAAGCCATGCCTTCTGTCTTGTTTACAAGTGGTTAAAAAGGTATTTTCATTCCAAGCAACAACCCGTTGCGAAACGTGTCGCCGTGCAGGAAGTTCACGTTGTTCTTCTGTATCAGGGCGAACTCCCAGCCGTTACGGAATACATAGCTGTATTCAAACCCTCCCTCCAATCCGATGAAGAACCGTTTTTGCACCGCGCCGAACTGCGGGCCGAAGCGGAAACGCAGCATACCGTTCTTATAGCGCACCAGCCGGTGCTTGTAAACAACGCCCCCGTCCCAATAATAACCTTTCCAGAAATCCTTTTCCTGCCAATGGGTGCCGGCCTCGCCGTACAGTTCCACGGCATTCCCGTATGACAACGGACGCTCGTAGCCGATTGTTGCGTTCAGGGTGGACGGGAACAGGAAACCGGCGTTTACCGCCAGCTTGCCGTCCTGTGCGGATGCGCAAATGGCAACGACCGCACAGCATAAGGTAATCAGAAACTTCTTCATCATTTGTCAGAATAAGAGATGTAGTAATAAGGATAGTAGGCAGCATCCTTCAGGGTGTCGGCATCGAAGCCGTCCGCATGGAGGATGTCCTCGTATTCAACGGTCAGCACGATGACCCGTCCGCTGATCTGGTTCTCGGATATTTCAATGCGCAGCACCTTCTCGTTGGGAAAGGTCAGCTTAGGCAGCACCATCACGTTGCGGTAGTCTTTCCTGAACTTCCTCGTGGAGTTGAGCGTGAATACGGGCGACAGCTCGATAGTCTGCGAGTTGGTCGCCTTGGTCTCCTTCTTGTCCGTGAGCTTCACGCGGATTTCCTCGATGTCGTAGGGAATCTTCGTTTTGTTGCGCAGCGAAAAGTCGATGAAGAAGTAATCCCCGACGGCGTAGATGTTGTTGACCGTGGCCTTCATCCCGTGCGCCCTCGTCACGATCTGGTTGTACTTGCGCCTGCTGCCGTACACCGCCCACGCATAGCGTGCCATCTCGGACATGGGCATGGTGACTTCTGGGTTGATGTAGGACTGCGTGTGGGTGTACGGCACCTCGAAGATGGCGGCCGCCTGTCCTGGCTCTTCGGTATAAAGGACGTCATATTGCGCGATGTGTCTTTCCCCGATGAGCGTGATGGTGCCCAGCAGCTCGTTCTCCGTGTAGCCGCCGGACTGTATGGAATCACCCTCATCATGGTACGGCTTGATGCGGACGATGTTGTCCGTACACTGATTCCCGGCAATCTTCGGGGTGGAGATGTCCACCAGCTTGATGGGTTCGGGCATGACGATGTGTGTGGTCACATCCCGGTTGACATAGATTTTCTCGTTGGCGTAGGCGGCCATGCCCACGCCACGCAGAGGGCGAGCAGCAGCCCGATGATACGGGCCAGTCCCACCGCGTCGCCCAGCACGGCCACGTTGGGGAACGTCTCCATGGCGACAAGGAGCTTGTCCAGGCTCTCGTCGATGGCCGGAAGGCCTATGGTCAATAAAACAGCAGACAGTTGCATAATCGTATTCTTATCTTCATGTAATACATTTTAATTCTAATAATGTGTGGCGGCCACGGCGCAGAGGTTGGCGGTCTGTTTCACGAGTGCCTCCATCTTTCCTTTGGCTTCTTCGTAGGCTTGCTGCCGCTTGGCGTTCTCCAGTCCGTAGCCCACGCCCGTCTTGCGGATATAGGCAATACCTGCGCAAAGGATTTCATTCTGCCTGCCCAGTTCGTCCACCTGCGGCTTCAACTTTCCGCCGCTTTTCGTCATGCAATAGAGCAGGCCGTCGGTGATGCAGTCCTGCATCCGGTTGAACTCGTCCTTGTAGGCCGGATAGACCAGGTCAACGGCGCGGTCGGCCTCCCGGACAAGCTCCTCCTTGTACAGCTCTTCCACATATTTGCGTTCTTCCTCCACCTTCTCCAGCTTCTGCCGCTGGGTCTCCTCGGATATGACCCGTGTGGGCATGATGCGCTTGATGTTCGATTTGGACTCCTTGAAACGGACGCGGAATCCGGACTTGAATCCCGCCCATTTCCAATACATTTCCGCGCCGGAGTAACCCTTGTGCAGGAAATAATAGTACCAGTCGGGCGCGAAGTCCCACGGCCCGTTCTCCATGGACTGCCACTGTTTCTTCTTCTCGTTGTCACGGACGGGCACTTGTGCTTCCGCCACAACCGGGGCGAAAACTACACACAGCAATAATATGGCCTCTTTAACTTTCATATCCTTTGTTCCATTTGTCTATTATCGTTTTCGCTATCTCGTCCTTGACCTCGGAGTTCAGTATCTCCCAGATGTAATCCGGCTTCCATCCGCAGTCGGTAATGAGGTAGCAGTACAGGTTCGCGTTGTCGATGATGTACCTCGCCCTGTCAATGGTGCTTTTCAGCGTCATCACCAGGTTCAGTTTCTCGTCCATGGAAGCCTTCATCAGGTTGATGCCGGAAGCGGCCACCGACGCATAGAGCTTGTAGCAGTGCTTCACTTCCCTCGATATGGCCAGGTTGGCGTCGGCATAATACCACGCCACGAAGGGCTTCTTGCTGACATGGCCGAACGTGTTGGACGTGAAGTCCTTGTATTCCTTCACCAACCGGTACAGCGCGTTGGCCGTGGAAGAGATGGCGCCTGCCAGCACTAAGTAGGAATGGGCATTGTCCAGCTTGGTGTTCAGGGTGGTGCGCACGTCGTTGAACTTGCCGGCCCCCTTGGTGAGGAGCGACTGCTCGCCGAAGCTGGCGGCCACACGCTGCATGGCCTTGTCCTCGTCCTTCTTGACGGCCTTGTGCAAGGCAATCAGGGCCTCGATGGTCGGGAGGTCTTTGGGGATGACTCCGGCTGAAACCCTGACAGGAAGCGACAGGACGGCGATTGCCATAAAGGCGGCAACAAAAAACGCCCTGTAATTTCCTATACCTTTTATATTATAGTCCATGGCTCTTGTTGTCTGGTTCAGTAATTGGAAGCTACAAGCCCGTTCCATGACTGGACAAGGCTGCCGACACGGTTCTTCATGGTCACCACGTTTGCCCAGCCCTCCGGGTCGATGGCAAAGAAGAGGTCGTCCGCTGTGGCATACTGTGCCATGAGCATCATTCCCTCCACCTTGTAGCGTATCTTCGTAAGGTCAGTATATATGCGGTTGGCCAGGGTCAGCCGCTCGTAGCGGTCGAGCAGGTTGTACCCGTCGCTTTTCCTCTCCGCCGTGGCTTCCCCTTTGAGCGGGTTCTGCACCCTGGCGTTGTTCACGATGTTCACGAAGTCGCCCACCAGTTGTTGGGTCTCGGCTACGAGGTTGCCGAGTTCATTGAGGCAAAGCAGCTTGTTCGTAAACTTCGCCCTGCCCACCGTTTCAATAAGTTCCGGCACGTCTTTGAGGATATCGAAGGCGCAACTTCCGATTTCCTTGTAGTAAAGACTCTCCGTACCGAAACCGGAGATGTTTTCCATCGAGAGCTTGTACAGCTCCTTGATGGTGGCCATGCTCACGGTGTAGAGTTCCACCTTCTGCTTCTTGGGGGCGGTGGAGCCCGCCCGCCGGTTGTGCGGCCCCGCGATGAGCTTTTGCGAGGCCATGTTGGCGCCCACCGTTGCGATGCAGTTACGGTCTATGACGATGCGCCATCCGGCAAACGTGGGGGCGGACGCGGCAAACAGGAATGTTCCTAACAATATGTTTTTCAGCTTTCCCATAATGACATTACTTTTTGATGTTGGTTGACTTGTCTGGCGAACTCCAGGTACTTGGGGCTGCCCGCTTTTTTACGGTCGGCCTCGATGCGCGTGATGGCCTCCTGCACCGTGCCGTAGTGCCGCAGGTATGTTTTCAACGCCTCTTTTTCCGTCCGCTCGGTGGTGTAGGCCCAGTAACATTCGGGGGCTTCCTCCACGCCGTAGACGTCGGAATGCTGTCCCCGGCATATCCACACCTCCTTGAAGTAGCTGCGCCCCTCGTGGTTGTCAAGCGCGTTGATGGTGAATATCTGCTGACGCTGAACGGGGGTCAGCCCCAGTATGGCGGCTATCTGTTCGTACCTGTCCTTGAACTTGGACTGGTCAAGCAGTATCTTCACATCGGAATTATTAATGATGGCCTCCTTCACGATGGGCGAGTCTATCACGTCGTTCAGCTCCTGCGTGACCACCCCGGCGATGCCGTGGAACTTGCGGACGGTCTTGTACAGGTACTTGATGTACTCCGCCATCGTGGGCGAGGCGATGGCCTTCCACGCCTCTTCGATTATCAGGGCCTTGCGCCCTTTCTTGATGCGCATTTTCTGCAGGAACACGTCCATGATAATCAGTGTGACAATGGGAAACAGTTTCTTATTTTCCTTGATTGCATCCACTTCAAAGACAATGAATGTCTCGTCAAACAGTGCCGAATTCACTGTCTCGTTGAGAATTTTCTCATACGCACCGCCCTTGTAGAACGGCTGCAGCATGGTCGAATAGGTCGAGTAGCTGATTGTCGTGATGTCGTTTTCGGTGCAGATCTGCTCCAGACGGTCGAATGAGTAGTCAAAGAATGAGTTGAAACTCAGCTCCGTCACTTTGAGGGCCGCCCGCCGTGCCTCAAGCACCTCTATCTGTTTGCGCACCATCTCATCCACCTCTCTGGGTGGTTTGTTTGGGTTCTTTCGGCTGGCCGCCGCAAACAGGTTTTTCAGCAGTACCTCCCGTTGCTCGTCGGTGTATCTTGTAAATCCGTTGAAATAGGCATCATAGTAGTCTATGATTATCTGCTCGACAATGCGGAACTCAATTTCGGGGATTTGGCTGTCCGACCCTTTCCAAATCATCAGGATAAGGTTCTTGAGGAAGTCTATCTTCTCGATGTTGTATTCCTCCCGGTTGATGCGAAACGGATTCATCGTGATAGGCCGTTCTTCGGTATAGCTGATATACTTGCCGCCCAGATACTCGCACAGTCCCTCGTATGAGTTTCCCGTATCGACCATGACCACATCCGTTCCCTGCTCATGGAGCTGGCGCACGACCGAGTTGATATGAAAGCTCTTGCCACTCCCAGAAGGCCCCAGACAAAAGAAATTCGAGTTGTCCGTCAGCTTGTTCTTTCCCTCTTTTCCCGTGATGTCAATAGCCACCGGCACACCCTGACGGTCGGTGTAGTAAATCTTCAGCGGTGTTTCCTCGCTGTGCAGCACGCGCTCCTTGTACATCAGGCACATCGCCGCATCGGAAAGGGTCAGGAAACGGTCGTATTCCTCATTGAGCGTGTAGCAGTTGCCCGGAAACGAACCGACGAACAGTTCCAGTTGGTTGTACGCCCGCTTGCTGATATGGATGCCCATGCGCCCGAATGCGTTTTCCAAGTGGTTCGTACACTTTTGCAGGTCTGCACCGGCAGATACGGCTACCACCATGTTGAAGTGCGTATATACCAGTTGCTTGCTTTCACGGGCAATGACCTCCTGCACACGCTTGATGTCCTCGACCGCCATCTGGTTGTTCGGGTTCGGAATACTCGCGTGGCGGTTCTTCTTTTTGTCGAGCATCGCCAGTTCCCGTTTTTGGTTGGGTAGGAAGATGACTTGGTTATAGACCACCGTCTCGGCGTCCGGTATGTTGTCCACCACCGAAGCCAGATCGACCGGCATTTCCGTGTTGTTCACCTCGATGTTCGTGTACGGACGTATCATCGAGGGCAGTGCGGCACAGTCCACGTCCACAAGGCTGTACACCTTGCAGCGTTTGTCGCCCATCGACACCGTTTCATCGTCCGCCTTGAAGTTCGTCATCGACACGGTGCGGTCTTTGAAGTTCATGGCGAAGTAGCGGTCGACATACTCGCTCGCCTCGGCTTTGTTCAGGAACCTGGCCTGTACGCCGCTGTCATGCAGTTGGTCATGCACCTTGCGGATTTTCACGAGGAAATCGCGCCACTTCTTGTTGTCGAACGAGAACAGGCGGCTCTTTTTCGCCTCCTGCGTGATGGTCAGGTAGCAAAGGCTGTCCGTGTAGGGACGCCCTTTGAAGTAGCGGAAATACGACGCCGACAGGAACTCCTGCCCGTCAGCCGGTTCGCTTGCAAACTGTTTCCTGACGAAGATATCCTGCTTGTGGATGGCGTACCCTTCGCCTAAGGTCTGCGCAAGGGCGGTGAACAGGTGCGTGAAGTCGTAGTAGCTATCTATGTCCGCCGAATATTTCTGTACCGGATTCTCTATCTTAAGTACGGCGGAATATTCGCCGGTCTTGGTGTACAGCACACCCACACCGTCCGTTTCCTCCGCTGAGAAATAGATGTCCTGAAAGATTCGCTTGCGCTTGCCGCCCGTACCGAACGCATAGACCGACAAGGCCATACCCGCGCACAAAGCGACAAAACATAAAATGATGTATAGGGTCATTTCGATATACGTGTAATTAAATAGGGGCAGGTTCGCCTTGCTTCAAGACAAACCCGCCCGCGTTCAACAATCAATAAAGCCATGCACATTGCCGTGATGGTTTTTCTTTCGTCAGATCTTGCGCGAGTGGGCATACACATACACACCCGGAGCGACCTTCTTGCTATGCAGTCCTTTCCGCTGTTTGAGAAGGATGAGCACGATACCGACCGATACGACGGTAGCCAGCACGACAAGCCCGGCAATGAAACCGAGCAGGCAGTAGGCGGCGACAAAGCCGACAATGGCTCCGCACGTCGTCACCGCCGCCCAATATATGTACCGGCCTTGGATGCCCAAAAACTCAAGAGGCCGTTGCAGTCCCTTGAACAGCGGATAGTCCGGATAGCGTTCGTCCTTGCTTTTCATACTTATCCTTGATGTTTAAGCGGCAATACCGAAGAACAGAGGCAACGCCTTGGCCGCCGCAATGAGGAAGATACATGCTCCCACGACCATCATAATCTTCTTCTTGACGTCCTGCTCCTCGTTGTTCATGGCGATATATACCGAGATTGCACCCACGATGGCCACAACGCCGGCAATGGCGTAGCACAATTTCACCATAATAGGCACATACTTGGCAATCTCATCGGCGACAGTGGATAATGCGCTCGTACCGGCGGAATAGTCGCCTGCGGAGTTCTGCGCTTTCGCCACCATGCCGGACAGCAGCATGAAGGAGAACATCATTACTTTGGTAGGGATTCCGTTGACGAATCCGAATGCCTTGCGGCACAGCTGTTTGGTTTTCTGAAACATACGTTTACTTTTTTAGTGAATATTTTATTTGTCTGCGACCTGATACAAGTAAGGTTATATGCGGTAGCCGAAGAAAGCCGGGAAAACATAGAATGCCCCGATCAGGAACAGGCACGCGCCGACAAGCGTCATTATCGACTTGGTGATGCCGTCCTCGCCCGTGTTCATCTTGATGTATATCTGACAAACGGACACGATGACGTAAACCCCGGCTATGGTGCAACAGATATACTGGACATAGAGCATCATCGTCACCACGAAGTCGTGCATCGTGGCCAACGCGTCCGCTCCCCAGCTATAGTTCACGCTGCCGCTTTTGGCAAAAGCCGTGTAGGGGAACGGGAGGCACAGCGCACATAGAATCTTTTTAGCTTTCGACATCTCACAACCGGTCTTGAATTGGGTTCCACTTTATTTCCGGTCGGTTGTCTAACCGTCCCTTGGAAATCATAGCCTTGTACATCTCCTCCGACGTGCGTGCGTCCGACAGGTAAGGCGTGGTCTCTTCCATCTGTTCCTCCGCCTCGGCCTTCAGCCGTTCCAGTTTCTCCTGCGCCGTTCCCGGTTTGTCCTTGATGTCCTCCTCAGGGGATGTTTCGGAAGAGGTAGCCGTACTTTCCGTCTCGTAGTTCTCGCTACCGATACTGAAGCCGCTCTCGCTTTCCGTGACAGCCACACTCTCTTCCTCTTCCGGTGCGCCGAGGTCGAAAACTTCCTCGTCCGGTTTGTCCGTCCCCTTTTTCCCGTAGAGGTCATGCGCTATGATGACGGCGTAGTAAATGATGTAGGCAACCGTCAGGACAATGGCAAAAATGAAATATGAGTTCATGTATTTAGTATGAATATTAAAAATTCGTATTAGTATGATTTTGCAAAGAAACGCACGAAATATAAAACCATAAAATAATTGAGCATTAAACATCTGTTTCGTTAATGAGATTTGTGTAAGTTTCAAAAATCGAACTATTAAATCGTACTATATTGCAGTCTCTATGGTGGGAAATGGAGAAATCGGGGCATAAAAAAAGCTCTCGTGGTGGAGAGCTTTAGGTGGCAAAAGAGAACATTGAATATCAGCGTTTCTTTCCGCGCAGGTAGTCGTTCAGGTCTTTGTATTCCGCATAGTGGCAAGATTCATCGCTGACACGTCCGCCATACATCCCGGCAATGGTCTCTGTGGTTCTCTGCCCGGCAAGGTCATTGTCGAGATAACAGTGAATGTCCGAATACTCCTGTAAACGTGCCAGCGTCTTTTTCAAATTGTTTACCGAGTTCATCACGAGGTAGTCGCATGGTATGGCAAGACAGACCGTCCGGTCGCCTGCCAGTTTCAGTGTCATATAAGAAAGAAAATCCATGAATCCCTCGAAGACACAGACGTTTTCCTGTGTCTCTTCTGTCAGATGTCTTATCAATGAGATGTCCTTGTTATTCAGGCATCCCTTGTAATAGGCGTTTCGCACCTCGTAACCGCCTGATATATTGCCGAATGCGAGAGCGAAGTAATGACGGCCTCGCAGTTCGTAATGCACCTCCTTGCAATACATACGGCTGATGTCCGCGTCGATAAGCCGGGATTGGAGGTAAGAGAACAGGGCGTGATGACGGAGTGGAATCACGATCACGTCTTTCATTTCAGCCTCCACCGGTCGGGGTGGAGCGGTCAGCATACGGGTTCTCGGTAGTGATGCGCCATTCACAAGCCTCTCTATATACGCCAGGGCCTCGCTCACGCAGTCCGTCCGGCAAATGTATTTTGCCAGTTCCACCAGGTCGCCACCGGTCGCCTCGCCGAAATCGTACCATTCATTGATGCGGTCATTCACTT
>ENA-OPNI01000568-OPNI01000568.1-human-gut-metagenome-genome-assembly--contig:-NODE-568-length-12362-cov-1.246201_pt1 | contig 12362 bp, 10 predicted proteins | sample MGYA00241538_ERZ501773 | MGnify/ENA primary metagenome ERZ501773 (study PRJEB25962, sample SAMEA2042556) | human gut metagenome | biome: human gut; feature: human-associated habitat; material: faeces...
AGATTAAATTTACAAACTTCTTACACTTCATTAACTATTCTTATTTTTTCCCAATGTTACATTAACAAGAGAGGAATTATTAAATAGATATCCTGAAAGAAAGGTAAATGTTGTAACACGTTTTGCACCTAGCCCAACAGGTTTTATTCATGTAGGTTCACTTTTTGGAGCAAATTTAGATAGAAGATTTGCCACACAAAATAATGGTATATGCTACTTAAGAATAGAAGATACTGACGAGAAACGTAAAGTTGACGGAGCCGTTGAGACAATTATCAATGTATTAAGATATTTTGATATTGAATTTGACGAGGGTGCAGGATTTACGGATGCCGATCCACAGAATGCATACGGACCTTATTTCCAGAGACAGAGAGTAGAGATTTATCATGCCTATGCAAAGGACCTTGTAAAGAGAGGACTTGCATATCCATGTTTCTGCACAGAAGAAGAACTTGAAGAAGTATTTGATGTAACTGTACTAGTACTAGGTTTTGTAGAAATTGTACTGACAGCAGTTGTTAAATTGCTTGAAGTAGCAGGTTTTGCTGAACTAGAAGAACTAGTTGTATTTGAAATATGCCGTATGCCGCACCCTTACGCTTGAAGATATAGAAGCAAAACTTAAAGCGGGACTTACTTATGTATTAAGACTCCGCTCAGCAGGAAGTCCTGACAAGGAAATTGTGTTCCACGACAGAATAATGGGAGAAATTAAGCTTCCTGAAAATATCCATGATATTGTACTTCTTAAGAGGGACGGTGTTCCTACATACCATTTTGCCCACGCCATAGATGATCATCTTATGAGAACAACAATGGTAATAAGAGGCGGTGAATGGTTAGCTTCCGTACCTACACATTATGAACTTTTCCATGTTCTCGGATTCAAGATGCCTTCTTACGGACACACAGCCCATCTTATGAAATTTGATGAAGAGACAGGCGGAAAAAGAAAACTTTCAAAGAGAAAAGACCCTGAACTTTCCCTTGATTACTATCGCAAAGACGGTTATCATCCGATGGCGATGAAGGTATACCTTCTTACACTTCTTAACTCTAATTTTGAGGAGTGGTACGAGAAATTCCCTGATAAGGATATTAAAGAATTTCCGTTCAGCGTTGAGAAGATGAGCCAGTCAGGAGCACTTTTTGACAAGGACAAACTTCATAATATCTGTAAAAACGAACTTGCAAAACTTTCCGAAGAAGAAATGTATGATTTTCTTTATGACTGGGCAGCCGGTAATGAACCTGAAAAGGCGAAAGTATGGTTTGCCGATAGAGAAAAGATGCTTGCAATTTTAAGACTCTATATGGGTATTGGAATGAAGAGAAGAAGAAAAGACTTCATATACGCAAAGCAGATTTTTGAACTTATAGGATATTTCTTTGAAGAAAATAATGACGCAGAAGAATTTAAGTTTGACAAAGATACAGTTAAGGAAATCCTTAAAGAGTACCTTGCAGGCTATGATCATAATGATGATAATTCCGCATGGTTTGATAAATTAAAGAAAGTAGCGGATAATCTTTCTTTTGCATCTGATATGAAAGCATATAAGGCTAATCCTGAGAACTACAAAGGAAGTATTTCCGATATTGCGGAAGTTGTACGAATTGCTGTTACGGGCAGAGCCAATACCCCTGACTTATGGACAATCATCCATATAATCGGAGAAGACGCGATGAAAGCCAAAATTGAAAGATTATGCTGAAAAAAATTTTATGGTGGGTTCCTTCTCTTGTAATGATGGCAGTCAGTTTCAGGCTGGCAACGGATGCAGGAGAGGAATCTTCCTCTTTAAGCGGTATATTTACGGGATTTTTGGGAATGTCCGAATTTTTTATACGGAAACTGGCACACGTTACAGAATATTTTATACTTACGCTAACCTTATTTTTAGGTCTGCGTAAAGGTATTGGTACAGGTACAAAAAATACACTTATTTTTATGTTTGTAATAGCGGTAATATATGCATGCAGCGATGAATTACACCAGACTTTTGTAGGCGGGAGAAGTGGAAGACCTCTGGATGTGCTTATTGACAGTATAGGAATTGTACTTGCTGTGATAATCTGCGGAATTGCTATGAAAAAAACAGGAAAGAAGGAATCTTATGGACAGTAATAAACAATACATAGAGCTTACGGGCAGTAATAAACAGTATCTTGAAGTTGTGGAGAATGCGTTTCAGAATAATGAACTGGCAAAATACGGTCATCTTATGATGCAGTATCAGTGTGCCATGCTGGAGGTTAAGACAAAACTTGATGTACTTAATACCGAGCTGTCTTATCAGACAAGCCGAAATCCTTTTGAATCCATTAAATGCAGGATTAAGAGTCCGAAGAGCATTATCGACAAATTAAAGAGGAATAATTATCCTCTTACGGTTGACAGTATCGAAGCCAACCTTAATGATGTTGCAGGCATAAGGGTTATATGTTCATTTCCGGACGATATTTATAAACTGGTAGACTGTCTTCTTGCACAGGATGATATTACCCTGATTGAAAAGAAAGACTATATAACTAATCCTAAGAAGAGTGGGTACAGAAGCTATCATCTTATTATTGAAGTACCTATTTTTCTTACAACGGAGAAAAAACCCATGAGAGTTGAGGTTCAGTTCAGAACCATAGCAATGGATTTCTGGGCAAGCCTTGAACATAAGTTGAAATACAAAAAGAACATTAAGAATGCCGAAAACATATCGGAAGAATTGTATTTTTGTGCAGACTTAATCAGCCAGCTTGACAGAAGAATGCAACAGATAAGGGAAAGAATAGAGGAAGATGACAAAAACGCAGAATTTGACTAAGTATATAATGGCACTTGACCAAGGGACAACAAGTAGCAGATGCATTATTTTTGATAAATATGGGAATATCATATCCGTTGCCCAGAAAGAGTTTAACCAGATATATCCAAAGCCCGGCTATATAGAGCATGACCCAATGGAAATATGGTCCTCCGAGCTTAGTGTGGCAATGGAAGCCATGGTTAAAGCAGGTCTTACCTATGAAAATATATCAGGCATAGGAATAACCAACCAGCGTGAGACAACCATTGTGTGGGACAAGGAAACAGGCAGACCTGTATATCCGGCAATCGTATGGCAGTGCAGAAGAACGGCACCTATGATTGATATTATCAGAAAAGACGGAATGGCAGATAAAATAACGGACATAACAGGGCTTATTCCTGACGCATATTTTAGTGCCACCAAAATAAAATGGATACTTGATAATGTCCGTGGTGCAAGAGAAGCTGCAAAAGACGGCAGGTTACTTTTCGGCACAGTTGATACATGGCTTATATGGAATCTTACAAAGGGTAAGGTACACGCAACTGATTATACCAATGCGTCACGAACCATGATTTTTGATATTCACAAGCTTGAATGGAGTAAGGAACTTTTGGAATATTTTGATATTCCGTCAGCTATGCTTCCAAAGGTTTTACCTTCCAGTGCCGTTTACGGATATACGGATTCTACGGTTTTAGGCGGAAAAATATGTATTTCCGGAGTTGCCGGTGACCAGCAGGCTGCCCTTTTCGGACAATGCTGTTTTGAAGAAGGCGAAGCAAAAAATACCTATGGTACAGGCTGTTTCCTGCTTATGAATACGGGCAGTAATGCGATTAAATCAGAACACGGACTTATTACAACCATTGCGGCATCAACGGATAAGGTGCAGTATGCCCTTGAAGGCAGTGTTTTTATAGCAGGAGCGGAGATACAGTGGCTTCGTGACAGTATGCGTATGCTCAAGACCTCTGCACAGTCCCAGGAGTATGCGGAGCATGTGCCGGATACCGCAGGGGTCTATATCGTTCCGGCATTTGCGGGCATGGGAGCTCCATACTGGGATCAGTATGCCAGAGGAACCATCGTCGGCATTACCAGAGGCTGTACCAAGGAGCATTTCATCCGTGCCACGCTGGAATCTATTGCATACCAGACGGCAGATGTGCTGGAAGCCATGGAGAAGGACAGCGGTATTGATTTAAAGAGTCTGAAAGTAGACGGTGGTGCCAGTGCCAATGATTTCCTTATGCAGTTCCAGGCGGATATCGTCAACACCCAGGTACGCCGTCCGGCATGTATCGAGACGACGGCTTTGGGAGCGGCTTATCTGGCAGGACTTGCCGTAGGCTATTGGAAGAATCGTGATGAGATCCGTGAAAACTGGCAGATCGGAGCAGCCTTTGCACCGCAGATGGAGGAGACACAGCGGCGACAACTATTAAAGGGCTGGCATCGCGCAGTGAAATGCGCTCTTGCATGGGCAGAGGATGAGGTATAAATTTTATATGACCATGGTATTTTTTGGCAAAGCAAACTTGTAATGTGATAAAGTACTGTGGTATTATGATGTCTGGGTGAAAGGTTATCTTGCAACCCAGACATTATATTTTTACGGAATGAATTGCAGTAAGGGGTTAAGGGGAGTTCACGGAAAGGAAACAGGATGGATTTAAACGGCTTACCACAGACCGTGCAGAACTTCATAAACGATACTATCCAATATAGAGAATCAGGCAACTGTCTGGACTATGACACCTGCCAGAAAATATTGGAGTATGCGGCAGATACCGGATCACAGAAGCTGACAGGGCTTGGACTCTATTATCTGGCGGAGTGTTATTGGCAGAAGGGCGAGTATGAGAACACCATGCAATGCCTTACAGAGGGTGGCGGTTGCCTGGAAAATGCCCGGATGTACGAGCTGTTGGCCAAAGCCCATAATATGATGGGAGCGGTGTCCGACCGGAAGAATAACCGGATGTTGGCGCTCAGCTCCTACTATAACAGCCTGAAATATGCGGAAAAATATCATTTTTATTATATACAGGGCATGGCGGAGAGCAATATTGCCTATACCCTGGTCAGAATGCGCCTGCGGCAGGAGGCGATACAGCATTACCGTATAGCGATCGCCTGCTATGATAAGTTAGAAAAAACATATCAGCTGAATTATAACAGGATCAACTGTATGATCGAGTGCGGCTGCTGTCACATGTACCTGGGAGAAATGGAAGAAGCCCTGCAGCTTTGGAATGAAATAGAGAAGATCCTCAGAGAAGCACCGGAAAGCTATTATTCGAAAATAACATTAGAAATGTATCGTATTCCCTGCGAATTATTAAAAGGGCATGAGGAAGAGGCTTTAAAGCTTGCATCAGATCTTCTGGAGCAATTGTCAGACCGGGATGTTTTTGAAGAGATCATGGATGAACTGGTGATCCTGGCGGGAATCCTGGCTATCCTGCCCGATGGAAAATATCTGGAGGAACTGATCCGGATCATCGATGAAAAACATATTGAAGTGTATTACAATATCTTCCTGGATCTGTATCCTTTTAAAGTGCAGAGCATATTACGCAAAGGAGACATGGGGGAATATGTGAAATATACCCGGCAATATTTAGAAACATATGAAAAATTCCGGCAGGAAAATCACCGCGCGTTGGTCGGTGTTATGGAATTACAGGACCGGTTGAGAAATGTAACGCTTGACAGAGAGAATATGCAGGCTTCTAACCGTGTACTGGAGGATCTTGCCATGCATGACGAACTGACCGGATTGGCTAATCGTACTTATTTACATGAATATCTGACCGGCTGCTTTGAACACGCCTATGCGGAAGAAAAGCTTCTGGGCGTGGAGCTTATGGATATTGATTTTTTCAAAGAGTACAATGATCACTACGGTCATCTGATGGGGGACCGGTGTCTGAAAGCCATTGCCGGAGTTCTGCAAAAGATACAGATTCCGGGACAGGTATTTTGTGCCAGATACGGTGGCGATGAATTTATGATCGTATATACCGGGATGACAGTGGAGCAGATCCGGAGAATTTCAGAGGACATTCTCAGAGAGGTCCGTATGTTAAAAATACCTCATGAGTGCAGCAGGTGCAGTAAATACGTATCCATCAGCCAGGGAGTCTTTGCAAGAATCCCGATGGAAAATAACAGAGAGTGGGATTTCACTTCCAAAGCGGATGAGCTTCTCTATAAGGCAAAAAACTGTGGAAGAGACGGCATCTGTCTGTCCACAGAAAAGTCCAGTGATAAGTGTATAGAGATCAAATAAACAGCGCAGACAGCGCGGATGGGAGAGCGTAGTATGTTAGTTCAGAAATACAAAGACATGCTGTCAGGAAAATCAGTGATCCGGCAGCTTTCGGAATTCGCTACGGCAAGAGGACAGGAGATCGGATACGAGAATGTATTTGATTACAGCCTGGGGAATCCTTCCGTTCCGGTTCCCAGAGAATTTACCGACCGCATGATCCATATGCTTGCGACGAAGGAACCGTTGGAACTGCACGGTTATAGTCCAAGCCTCGGTATTACAAGTGTCAGGGAGGCAATTGCTGAGAATCTGGAGAAGAGATTCGGCCTGCCCTATCGCAAAGAGCACATTTTTATGGCGTCTGGGGCGGCGGGAGCGCTGGCACATGCTTTTCGTCTGGTGACGGAGCCGGGAGATGAGATCCTGACTTTTGCACCGTTTTTCCCGGAATATCATCCTTATGTGGATCTCACCGGGGCAGTACTGAAGGTGGTTCCGCCCGATCTGGAGAACTTCCAGATCAACTTCGAGGCGTTTGAAGAGATGCTGACAGAGAAGGTCAAGGCAGTACTGATCAATACTCCAAACAACCCCTCCGGTGTGGTATATTCCACCCCGACATTGCAGAGACTGGCAGATATCCTGAGAGAAAAGTCCAAGGAATACGGTCATATTATTTATCTGATCTCTGATGAACCTTATCGTGAGATCGTGTTTGAAGGCGTAGACAGTCCCTGCGTATCCTATTTTTATGACAATACCATCATGTGTTATTCTTTCTCCAAATCACTGTCCCTGCCGGGAGAGCGTATCGGTTATGTGGCAGTGAACCCGGCATGTGAGGATGCGGAGACCATGATCAATATGTGTGGACAGATCTCCCGCGGTATCGGACATAACTGTCCTCCTTCCATTATCCAGCTGGCAGTGGCACAGGTACTGGACAAGACAGCGGATCTGTCGGTGTATGAGACGAATATGAACATCCTCTATAAAGAACTGCTAGACCTGGGATTCACCTGTGTGAAGCCCGGCGGAACTTTCTACATTTTCCCGAAGGCGCTGGAAGAGGATGCCAAGGTATTCAGCCAGAAAGCATTGAAATATGATCTCGTTCTGGTACCGGGCGACAGCTTTGGTGCACCCGGATATTTCCGCATGGCCTACTGTGTGGACACGGAGAAGGTAGAGAGATCTCTGGAAGCCTTTCGAAAATTTGTAAAGACTGAGTACGGAAAGGAGTCATTGTAAGATGTATCAGGCAGGACTGGTATTGGAAGGCGGTGGCATGAAGGGTGTCTATACCGCCGGAGTGTTGGACTTTTTTACCGAAAAAGGAATTGACTTCTCCCATATCTATGGGGTATCTGCCGGAGCGTGCCATATGTGCAGCTATCTGTCCCGACAAAAGGGACGGGCGCTGAGTGTCAGTGTGGACTATCTGGATACGAGACGATATTGCAGCCTGGAGAGCTTATTGACCAGCGGAGATCTGTTCAATGTGGATTTCTGTTATCACCTGATCCCGGAATATCTATATCCGTATGACTATGAAACATTTGAAAAATATCCCGGCAAGGCCTACAGCGTGGTGACCAACATCGAGACGGGACAGCCGGAGTATCTGCGTGTCCGTGATATCCGCAAGGATATTGACAAGATCCGTGCTTCCGCATCCCTGCCGTTAGTGGCACGGAATGTAAAAATAGATGGGAAGCTGTATCTGGACGGCGGCATCAGCGATGCGATCCCTTTGGAAAAATCAATCCTGGACGGCAACCGTAAAAACATTGTTGTCATGACCAAGGAAGTGGGATTCGTGAGAAAACCCGCCTCCGCATCGCAGTTAGGACTCATAAAACTCAGATATCTGAAATATCCTAAAGTATATGAACTTATGGCAGACAGACATATCCGTTATAATGAGAGCCTGGACTACATCGAAAGACAGGAGAAATGTGGTCAGGCATTCGTGATCCGTCCTCATAAAAAGAGTGATGTGGGACGGATCGAGAAAGACAAGGACAAACTGATCGCCTTATACGAAGAGGGTTATCGGGAGGCAGAAGCCTGCTATGAGGATCTGCTGGCATATCTGGAAAAATAAGTACTAAAAATATAAGAAAGTATAGAGAGAAAAGAAATGTTAGAAATTATCAAAGCGATTATTTACGGTATTGTAGAAGGTATTACCGAATGGCTGCCGATCAGCAGCACGGGACATCTGATCCTGGTGGAACGTCTGATCCCTTTTCAACAGACCAGTGAAGGATTTTTCGATATGTTCGATGTAGTCATTCAGCTGGGAGCTATTTTAGCGGTGGTTGTATTGTTCTGGAACAAGATCTGGCCCTTTTACCTGAAGAAAAATAAGCAGCCGAAAAAGGGAGGCATTGTAAAATCCGCAAAAGATCCCGCAGTGGGAAATGTAGCACTGAGCATGGATGCTTTCTGGATGTGGGTGAAGATCGTTGTGGCATGCATCCCGGCAGTCGTATATGGTCTGTTATTTGATGATGAGGTAAGCGAAGCCTTCAAAAAAGAGATCGGCGGCAGCGGCGTTACGCTCCAGGTCATCGTGGTGGCTGTAATGCTGGTATTGGTCGGCGTACTGTTTATCGTGATCGAGAATTGGAACAAGAACCGTGTACCTACTACGACAAAGCTGTCTCAGCTGACCTACAGAGATGCTCTGATCATCGGTCTGTGCCAGCTGGTGGCAGCGGCACTGCCCGGAACCTCCCGCTCCGGAGCTACGATCCTGGGAGCTATTATGATTGGTATATCGAGAACAGTGGCAGCGGAATTTACCTTCTTTCTGGCGATTCCCGTTATGTTTGGAGCCAGCCTCCTGAAGGTACTGAAGTTCGGATTTGCATTCACGGGAATGGAGCTTGCCTGCCTGCTGGTCGGTACGGTGATATCCTTCATTGTATCCCTGTTTGTACTTCGTTTCCTGATGGGATACATCAAAAAGCATGATTTTAAAGTCTTCGGATGGTACCGGATCGTACTTGGTATTATCGTATTACTGTACTTCCTTGTATTCGCATAACAGTTGACAATTATAGGGAAAAGGAATACACTACCCTTATCGAGCGCCGGAATACGGTACTTGTGAGGAGAATGAAAATGTTTTTTGTACATGATTCGTACAGAAGGGAGACGGTAACATGGCAATAGTTAAGAAAACTGTAGCACCAGTAGCAGCAGCGAAAGTGGAAGCGCCTAAGGCAGAAGTGAAGAAAGCAGCACCGACAACTCCAGTTAAGACAGAAACTAAGACCGCTGTGAAGGAAGCTGAGAAGGCACCTGTAGCAAAGGCTGAAGTAAAAGCACCTGTAAAGGCAGAGGTTAAAAAGCCCGCAGCTAAGAAAGAGACAGCAAAAAAGGAAACCGCTAAGAAAGCACCCGCTAAGAAACCCGCAGCAAAAAAAGCAGAGTTAAAGAGCGAGATCAGTGTTCAGTTCGGCGGCAAGTCCTATTCTCAGGAAGAGCTTTTAAAGATTGCAAAGGATGTATGGAAATACGACCTGAAGCAGAAGGCAGCTGATCTGACCAGCGTAGAATTATATGTAAAACCCGAAGAGAGCATGGCTTACTATGTAATGAACAAAGAGACCACCGGAAGCTTCTACATATAAACTATTCAGAGTAATAAAAAATAAGTATATATACGTTGAATGCTTGCATTCATAAGGATATATACTTATTTTTATATTACGAAGTAACCCTATGAGCAAAAGGAAAGCACCGAAGGTGCGGTTTTGCGAATAGGGTCTGAATAGTTTACCAGGCCCCAAAGTTGAATAATCACTTTGGGGTCTTTGTATCATTATTATCACAATGTTAAAGGATGACAGAATGCAGAAAAAATCAGAAAAGATTATTCTCACATTATATCTGCTGGGTTTTCTGGCACTGGCGCTTACCATCGCCCTGTTGCAGCCCCTGGCCAATACACCGCCCCTGTTCGGCAACCCGCCCGATGAGCATGCGAGATATCTGATTCCGCAGTTTATCTGCAGATACGGCAGAATCCCCACGGGACTGGAGGAAGAAGTGCGGATTCCGGCGTATGGATTTTCTTATGCGTTGTATAACGTGTTTCCTTATATTGTACAGGGGTATATCATGCGTTTTGTCAGCCTGTTCACGGAATCTGAGATCGCGTTGCTGTACACGGCACGCCTGGTGAATGTGACTTTCGGACTGTTGATGGCAGTTGTTGTATACTTTATTGGGAAGAGAGTATTTCAGGATGACAGATTCCGTTGGCTGTTCTGTTTCGCGGTGACCTATCTGCCGGAAGGACTGTTTATGCATACCTATGTGAATACGGATTCCTGCTGCATGCTGTCCACGGCGATGATGGTATATGCGCTGGTCTGTGTCTACAGGGACGGCATCAACGTCCGGAACAGTCTGTGGATGAGCGGAGGTATTATTTTATGCGCACTTTCTTATTATAATGCTTATGGATATATCGTAAGCTGCATTTTACTGTTTGTAATGTTCTTTTTACAGAAAAAGGAGAGTGGCGGCTATTCTTATGACTGGAAGAAGATGTTAAAATACGGCTGCTTTATTGCGGCGGTGGTCCTGATAGGAATCGGATGGTGGTTCATTCGAAGTTATATAGTACTGGACGGAGATCTGTTAGGACTTGCCACCCGGGAAAAAATGGCAATACAGTATGCGGTAGAGAGCGTAAATCCCCTGACGATGCAGACCTATCACTCCATGGGATATACAGTATTCGAAATGTTCCGGGAACGATATACCTTGTCCGGACTGTTCCACAGCTTTGTGGGGGCATTTGGTTCCATGTCCATATATGGCTCCATCTGGCTATACCGGGCATATAAAGTATTTTTTGCAGCAGGCATTGTGGGAGCGCTTCTGTATCTGATCCGTTATAAAAAGCGTCGTAAAATATCCGGAAGAGAATGGTTCTTTCATATCAATATGTTGTATTGCATTTTCATGCCGGTTTTTCTGACAATTTATTATGCATATACCACAGATTATCAGAACCAGGGACGTTACCTGCTCCCGGCATTGATCCCGCTAATGTATTACATGACAAAAGGGATTCAGAAGCTTTCGGAAATCAGCTTCAGAGGCAGGACTTTTCCGAGATGGCTGGTAAATGCAGGCATTGCGGTATGCTTCCTGATCATTATCGGAGGCGCAATAGAAATGGTATATATACGGGCACTTCCCGTGTATTTAGAGACAGGACTGGTACTGGAATAGTGCCGGTCCTGTCTTTGTATGGAAACGATTCAGAAAAGTCCGAAGAGGCGATTTTGCGAATGGAACTCGGAATAGTTTTTTTTAATAGTTTGTTTAGAATTATTTTCGGGAAAATCAGTTGACAATAATATCCTGTAGTGATATTTTAGGGTAAGAAGATGTTAGCACTCATTTTAGACGAGTGCTAATAATCCCAAAGGGAGTGATGGAATGCAATTGGATGACAGAAAAAGAATTATATTGCAAGCCATTATCCGGAACTACTTGGAAACGGGAGAGCCGGTAGGCAGCAGGACCATTTCGAAATATACGGATCTGAATCTAAGTTCGGCAACCATTCGGAATGAGATGTCAGATCTGGAGGAGATGGGTTATATCATACAGCCCCACACTTCCGCAGGAAGAATTCCTTCCGATAAGGGATATCGCTTCTATGTGGATACCATGATGGCGACCAGAGAGCAGGAAGTCAATGAGATGAAGGATATGCTCTTAGAGAGACAGGATAAGCTGGAGAACCTGTTAAAACAGGTAGTCAAGACCCTGGCTCAGAACACACAGTATGCCACCATGATCAGTGCTCCGCAGGTACATCATAACAAGGTGAAGTTCATCCAGCTGTCCCGGGTAGATGCCGGACAGATTTTGGCAGTCATCGTTGCCGAAGGCAATGTGATCAAGAACAATATCCTGGCAGTGGATCGGGAACTGGATGATGAGACGCTTTTGAAGCTGAATATCCTGCTGAACACACACCTCAATGGTTTGTCCATGGAGGAGATCAATTTGGGAATGATCGCAGCGATGAAACAGCAGGCCGGAATCCACAGTGAGATCGTCAGTGAGGTGATCGATGCCGTGGCAGATGCCATCAAGGCAGACGAAGATCTGGAGATCTACACCAGCGGCGCGAACAACATTTTCCGGTATCCGGAGCTGGCAGATCAGTCCAAGGCAAGTGAACTGATCAATGCTTTCGAGGAGAAGCAGCAGTTAGGCGGTCTGATCCAGGA
>ENA-OPNI01000569-OPNI01000569.1-human-gut-metagenome-genome-assembly--contig:-NODE-569-length-12340-cov-73.513917_pt1 | contig 12340 bp, 15 predicted proteins | sample MGYA00241538_ERZ501773 | MGnify/ENA primary metagenome ERZ501773 (study PRJEB25962, sample SAMEA2042556) | human gut metagenome | biome: human gut; feature: human-associated habitat; material: faeces...
TTGCGTTAAACTTGCAGTGCATTGGTGCGGTGTGGTGCTGATGTGGCGCAGTAGTATAGATTTTATATAATTGTTATAGTTCGATAATACAATATTGACATTGTATAATAGTTATGTTATTGTTATTACAAAAGTATAGAAAGAGGTGTTACATATGGATTTTATAACATTAGTACAGAACGTTGGTTTTCCAATTGCGTGTGTTGCTTGTTTAGCGGTCTATGTAAAAGATCTTACAAAAACACATAAAGAAGAAATTGCACAGTTAACTGAAAAATTAGGAAAACAAACGTTAACAATTCAAAAGTTGGTTGATAAAATTGATGAATTATTGAGAGGTGGTAACAATGAAAATAAGTGAAAATGGGTTGAAACTCATTATTGATTTTGAGGGCTTTTGTCCTAAAGCTACAAAAGCAGTTAAAACAGAAAAGTATTACACTATTGGTTACGGTCATTACGGAAAAGACGTTGATGAAAATCAGTCTATAACAAAAGAACAAGCGTTAAAACTTTTAAAAAAGGATATGAAACGCTTTGAAACAAAGGTTATGAAATATAATGATTGTTATAATTTTACACAAAATGAGTTTGATTCGTTGGTTTCTTTTGCTTACAATGTCGGAAATATTGATCAGTTGACAGCAAAAGGAACTAGAACCAAAAAAGAAATAGCTGACTCAATGTTACTATACATTAAGTCCGGTGGAAATGTTTTGGAGGGGTTACGAAAAAGAAGAATCAGAGAAAGAGAACTTTTCTTGAATTGTTCGATATCGAACTTTTACCCAAAATATAACGGTGCATCTAAGGACATTGATATTGTGTTATCTTCTATTGGTGTAAAGTCAAGTTTCTACGGCAATTATAAAAAAAGGATTCCTTTAGCAAAAGTGAACGGCATTAAAAACTATACAGGAAATTTATCTGATAATATGAAATTATTATCACTAGCAAAAACTGGAAATCTTAAAAAAGTGGAATAGGGGCATATGCCCCTATTCTTAATTTACAAAAAATCCACTGCTTAAAATTTTAATCAATTCTTCTTTTTCACTATCGGTTGCCCTAATACCGCTAAGGTCAATATGTTCATCACATATAGTATATCCTTTTAATGTATTTATAGTTTTTGTGAGATAACACTTTTTACCTCTTGTGTGATTAAAAGATTTTAATGTCTGATATGTAGGTCTATCTAAAATAACGTAACATGTTCTATTAGTGCTTGCCACACACATAGGGTTCGGAGATGATGTACTAGCGTAGTGATATTGCGATTCTGCGCTATTGATAAGTGATGTAACAGCCCCTACTATGTTTCCACTTGCCACGCTAGACGCAATACCAATACCACTAGATATATATCCGGCTTCCACTTGTGCTCTGTTACTAGCTGTGATAGGAATATCAATTCCAATGTTTCCATTGAATTCGTATAACTTAACATTATTAGAGGTTATTTGACATAAGCAACCACCGGTAATAATATCTACAGTATAAGAAATTGATAGAGTTTTTCCCATTACTAAATTTGTATCTAATTCTTTAAAACCCACATATGGTAGATATATTATAACATTAGTGTATGGGGCATAATCTAAAAAATTATGATATTTTTCAGTAATTGCTATACTACCAATATTTTGTTTTGCAAAATTATTACTAACTTTATCTCCGTTAACTCCGGTATCTACATTTCCTAGGATTATTTTTTGTGTACTACCATCTAAAGATAGTGGGATACTTTTACAGGAAATAATATTTTCTATCGGGTTGTTGCATATCAAAGAAAAGTTATCAAAAATGTTTGAACCCCATAAAAATCTACCTAACTGTTGTAATCTATCTTTTGTCATTTTGAAAGTTGTAGTTAGTACACCGATACCCGATGATACATCACTTGTATCATTGTCATTTTCATCATTATCTTTGTCGTCTGAATATCCATCATCATCATCGGATGTCACAATTTTACTACCATCCTCACCATCTTTTACAGTAAATGTTGAACCGTCACCGCTTGTCACTTTATCATAAAGTCCGTTTTCGTCTTTTTCTAAAAAACCAATATCCCCGTACATGTGACCATTTTTTTGTTTTTTGAATAACTCACAGTACATAATTGATGAATAATCTGTAGGTAATACAGTAGGTGTGGAATAATACTCTAATTGAACAGCAATATATACTGTCGCTAAAGTTGTTATTGGCGATACTATCTCCGCAATTTCACCCCATACCGCGTTATTTATTTGAGCATAGTTTGTATTAAAATGACTTGGACTATAATCTACTAACTGCCATTTATGAATAGATACTTTACCGCTTATATCATCATAACCACCAAAACCAACTCTTACCCTAGCAATATCATTTTCTGATATTGAAGCGCAATTCCACTTTAGTTTATACAGAGGACTTTTTGTGCCGTCTATTGCTAAAATCCAATCAGTGTTTAAAAGACGCGCACTATCGCTAGTATCTCCGCTTTGGAAGTATTTTAAAAACGCTTCTTCTGAATCAAAAACAGGCAAACTAGTAGAATATATATAAGTTTGTGTGAATTGTTCATCGTTTTCTGTGCCTATTATGGGTACTGTAACCGTTCCTTCTGTGGTTTCTGTACTTTGAGTAGTAGTACCGTCTTTTTCTATTGTAGTGTATGTGGTATGTGTAATGGATGTACCGTCAAACTTATAGACATATTTATCAGTATTTTTTTCAAAACTGCGAAATTCATAAAATTTGATATTATCTTGGATTTTACTTAATACAAAACAACACGCTAAACTATCTTTTAATGTAATAGTAGTCTCATTTTTTGTTATATTAGTTACTTGAGTTTTTTTCCATTTAGTGGTATTAGTTGTTGCGCTAGTTCCTTGATTTACATATGCCATATCATAACCCCCCATTATTTACAGTCAAATAATAATTAGTAATATTTTCTCCAATTACACCAATATTTTTCTTTTCTCTTATCCGTTTTACTCTTGTCATTACTTCCTCATCCACAAAATATGGATTGTTTAAATTTTCTTGTCGTATAATTAAACAGCTCAACCCTTTTATATCATTTGCAAAACTGCTCAATACATCTACGTGTAAAGATACACTTATCAAGTCTCCGTTCATTTCAGTAATGTCGTTCACAAAATAATAACGTTGATACTCTTTTATAAAAGCATAATTAAATTGTCTTATGTGAGAATCAGAAAGTTTTTTCATTATCAAAATCGGATTAACAATACTGCTACCCGATTTTAATCTTACTTCTCTTGTCGTTACTTCATTGCTTGTTTTAACTAAATAACGTTTATCAGTTCTTGTAGTTAAAACACTTAAATGTAAAACGTCACTCATAAAATCACCATCCTTATTGTTCGACGTCGAACTTTAATACAAACAAATTGCTATCAATTTTACAATATCATGTGCTACAATACCCACAAAATTAAAAAGTGCGACTTCTCTTTCACTCTCTAACATTTGTTGACTTGTGGTGACACCGATATTTCCGTGAGTACGGTTTTCGTGTTTGTATGTTGTTTCTTCTTTTCCGGTTACAGTGTCTGTGTGTGCCTGTTGTTGTTGTTGGGATGTTGATGTTTGTGTGTTTGTTTTTTCTCCGATATTTTCTACAACCGTTGTAGTTTTATTATCTGTTTTTGTAGGAACATTGACAGTGCTATTTGTTTCATCTATCCTGTCTAACAATTCATTTACATGAGAATAGTTATCAAAAGAATCGGTTGTTTTTTCTTGATTATAATAAGTTTCAGAGTCATACGGTGCAACTTCATGTTCAGAAACTTTTTTCCCGTTGTCTGTGCTTCTTTCTTTACCGGACTTTGTTAATTTATCTTTTATAACTGTTGTAGTTTCTCCGTACTCCATTTTTTCTGTAGTAGTGTTATCGTTTTTTTGTGCACCATCTACATTATCCGATGTTATACTAGACATTGTATTTTGCAATCCATAATCGGTACTTCCTGTTGTATCTTTTATAGTACTGTCCGTTATTGTTTCAAGTCTGTCATAATTTTCTATAGGCTCGTATTTTAATAAAGTAGAATTATACAAACGCTCATATGTATATTTCTTTACTTTGTATAAATTTACAACCATTTTTTGAATTGTAGTAACGTCTTTTTCCATTGCATTTTCTACAGTTGGACGCATTTGTAATTCTCCATGATTAAATTTTATCCATTCTGTGAGCATAGTTTGGAAATCTCCACCGCTTAAAGGTTCATATCCATTTTGTGCAAAATCAGAATTGGAGAACGGAAGTACATTATTTTCCATAATATATTGATTAATTGTTAGCATTATCGTCACCCACTTTCTTTTCTATAATTTTGAATTCCGGTGATAATTCAACGGAAATATTTTTGTTAAAAATCTTATTTATCTCGTTACACGCTTTTTTCCGCTGTTTAAGCATATCATTGATATTTAACAGTAACATCTGTTCGTCATTTTCAACTTCTGACTCAATCATTCTTTCTTTTTTATCACGGTTGTATCGTACACCAATCTCATTAAAAAACATACGCAATAACTCGTTCCTTGCGTCAATACAATCCATTACCCCTAGAGATCCACTAGATGTTAAAGCAAGATTGTCAATACCACCATTGCCCTTTTTCAATAATCCATCATCCAATATCGCGTCAATATCACCGTTATAAAATTTATCAAACATGGCGCGATAACTATCAGCGGTTGTCTGTGAATCTGTAGAAATAATATTTTTAACACGCAAGTTTACAAGAGACATTTTTAATGATACGTCGGTATGCGCTAGTAAATTTGCATAACGTTTAATCATTGGATATAATGGATTCCTTAATGCGGTATTGTTTATGATAACACAATCTTTACCTATTTTTCTAGTACCACCGTTAGCAGTTGCGGCAGCATAAGTAAAGTTTTTAAATTCATCCCAATATTGTGTTGGTGTGCTCATTCCCCCGATTGAAACCATTTCCCCTACGGCTGTGTCATTTACATATCCACAATAACCATATAATAATAATCGCATTTCAATTTCTTTCTGTGGGAAAGGTAAGTCACCACTCCACTCAAAAATTCTTATGGCTTTTTCAAAAAGCATATCAGTCCAATAAGAAATTGATAATGGTAGTTTCATTTCTTCTTTTTCTTCTTTTTTTATATTTTTTAAATTATCACAAAAATCAGATAAAAACATATATACACCACCTTTTTAAAAAATGTTCGACGTCGAACAATAATTTGTCCGACGTCGCTTGTCAATTTTAGGTTTCGGCAATATAGAAAACAATGCCATTTTCACTCATGTCGTTAAAATATCCATATGTTGCTTTGTTATAATAGTTAGTATACTCGTCATGGTTGTTACGTTCTGTAGTTCCGTTACGTTTTGTGATAGTAACTCCCATTGCATCTCTGTCATACATTACCGCAATAATTCCAGTCTGTTCGATTGTTGTTGTATCGTCAAGTTTAATATGGATTTTTGATGTATCGTTAAAACTGTAATTTGTGCCTGTGCCCTGCCAATATGGTAAAGTGCTATATGTATTAGCAATTTTTACCATTTCATTATGGTAGGTATCGGACTCGAGATAGGATACAAGCGCACTGTCAAAGTCCTGTAAAACGTTTACTACTAAATCAGTCGTAGGTGTATGCCTTTTATAATTTTCGTCATTGAACAAAACACTCATACGTTTCATACGTGAAGCCCACAGATTGATCTGCTGACTCGCCCATTTCAGAAAGCCAATATCCCTAAGACAACTAGCAACTGTCAAACTGTTATTGGTTAACGTGTTATATTCTGATAATAAGTTATGTTTTCCACACGGTTTAGCGGTGTTCAATTTATTAGCGATAAATGTTGCACGAGTGAGATTTTTATTGTTTTCCAACGCTACTTCCATATAACTATCCATTGTAACAAAAATAGCGTCAATGAGAGTAGCGACACCCTGTGCTGATGTAAATGCAGTTTTAAACATGAAGTCTGGAATTGTAACATCAATTTCCCATGTTACCATTTTTTCAAACAATTTTTGTTTGATTGTAGGCTTAATTACTGGCGCGAAAACTGGTGTATATGATTCACTACCAATTTCCCATGCATTATTTTCTTTCGCTTCTGGTAAGTCGACATAGATTTTCTGAACGATACAACCATACTCAAAAGGTTCTTTTACAAGTCCATCATCACCACTTGCATTGTATCGACGAATAGAAAAAATTGTTCTTCCTATCCTGTCTACAAGTGATTTTGCGAATTTATCTGTGACTACATCAGACGATAAAACTTTATCACCTAATGCAACAAGGGTTGACGTATCTTTTACAGTGATTGCGCTTTCCCCAAAAGTCTGATGAGCCACCTCGTTAATTAATGTGTAAATTTGGTTTACTGTACTCATATTATTTGTCCTCTCTTTCCGGTTCATCTGAACCATTGTCATTATTTTTATTTACATTGTCATTTAATGACATTGTAATCTTTTTATCAAATGCATCTTTGAATGTTTCTAATGTTTTAGTGGTGTTCGACGTCGAACTTTCCACAATTTCTTTCATAGTTGTAGCCATATCTTCAATAGCCTTAATAGTGGCATTATTGTTTTCAGATAATTTATTGCTATTATCATTTTCTACTGGTGGTACTAATGCGTCGATACTTCTCATTTTTTAATACACTCCTTTTTCTTTTTTTATTTGCGTAAACTCTGTGCCACATAAATTGTCACTAAATGTTATTTTTTTATTTTTTATCATATCCATTATCATACTATCATATTTCAATAAGTCTGTCAAGTTATAGGTTGCTAGTGGATTTGAAGTGAAATCATCAGTGACAATCCTTTTACAATTTTTTGGTATGTTTTTGGTTGCCGGATAAACATACAATAAAGTTTCTTTTGTTTCTTTGTGCCTTATCAAATTTATCATAAATTTAAAACTTGTATATTTATAATATATTTGATATATAACGTCATAGTGTTCAAATTTTTCCGGTAAATGTGGATATGTGTCTGTTTCCCACACTCCTGTAGTTATCATTTCTGACTTTTTTCCAAAAAACATTTTGGAATTACTTCCTGTGTTTTCACAGTATTCAACCGCAATCGTAACCACAATAGGCTCTCCGGTTTTTTCGTCGTACTGGTTTGTAAACTGCCGATATATTTCAATAGTGCCCTGTTTTTGCGTTTTTATATGAGTGAGTTGCCATTCTTCAAAGTATGGACATAATCTAGAAATTGTATTTCCTATCAAAAAAACTCTAACATAATCACGTCTGGCTATAGTAGATATAATATCCATAAGGCTTCTTACCTCGTTAGCAATGTAACCACTATCGGTTATAAATTCCTCAAAAATGATATTTCCAATTTTGGGAAATGCAAGCGACTTGTAATGTGTGGCAGACGTCAACGAAAAAGCTGAACCTATTTTTTTTCTATCGAGTATTTTTTCTTCTTCCTCGTGTATTAGGTAAATATCACCTCGATAAACTCGTATACTTTCAAACATACCGTTAGTAATTTCCATAATAGGCATATCCGAAAAATAGGATTCTACATCACGAGTCTTTATTTCATCTCGCCACCGTCTTAAATACGCTAATTGACAACGCTCTTTAGGTTGTTTGGTTCGTATATCTTTTTCGTGATATGATTCCCATAAAGCTACATACTTTGTGGCATAACTTTTACCGTTAGAACGTTCACCCAACAATATATTATACATAGCCTTTTTTGATAACAAATTATTTATGTTATAATATTTCTGTTTCTCTTTCAAAAATACTTGTCACCCCTCTCTTATTTTGAACCATTGTTAAAATTGATTCATAATCATCAGTTATACCTAAACTATACGTTGTAGGTTGTGCGCATATACCGTGCCGATAATTGCTATAAAATTCATCATATTGACCTTTGTTCCATACAATCGAAGGCATATCGTCCTCATATGACATTATAAGTTTCTGTGCATGTTCGACGTCGAACACTGTTCCGTCTTTAAAATCCTCAATATCGTGTAATTGAGATACCGCACTTTTTCTTACACCAGAAACTGTCATATGTAATTCATTGGATTTATCAACATAACAATATTTTTTCGCCCCTAATGTTTTAAACTTTTTGTATTGACCATCATCATCAAATATTCCAAGTCTATGTGGTATTCCATTTTTATCCCTAGGGCAAAATTTATCTTTTGGAATACCTAGCATATCGGCTCTCATATTTTCACGTCTTTCTATTTCTTTATTGTATCTTTCAAAAAAATCAGTATCACAATCTATGTATTTTATGCTATCGGTATCACAATAAGCAACGTTATAATCTAAGGCTAAAATGCCTTTCCATAAATTACGCCTTGCGTATGCCGTTACCCAAACGCCAAATTGGAACGCCCCAAAAGTCTTAGACAGTTTCTTTTTTTCACTTGCAATTTTTGTGTAAAAATTTTTTTCATCTAGCAACTCTTTTTTCCATCTATCTTCCTCAAACTCTATTGTATCGGTTATGTTCTTAGTAACCATCATTCCATACATAGAGTTTATATATTGTTTACTTTTCATATATAACGGCTCTTTTTCTTTGATACCTTTTAATGTGGTTTTATTTCCGTATAATTCCAATATGTATTTTACAAAAGTAGGTGAAAGATAGTCATTACTAGATATTCGAAAATCTATTATATTAAGATTGTCAAAATCGTAGCACAATTGAAATATTTCATAATCAATATTTGTCAATGATAACTGTACATAATCAGCTTTTAATACCCTACCATTGTCCAGGGAATATCCTTTTATTTTTGAACATTTTGAAAATGACAACCAGGTGTTCCAACGTTTCGATCTCAAATGTTCGACGTCGAACGTTATTATATAACTGTAATTATCATTGTTAAAATAATCATTACATGGTATTGTTTCCTCAAAGTACGTCATGGGATATTTTTCCAAACACATTACAGTAGGATAGCTAGATGATATATCTTTACTACAAACGTTATCTAATACAATGTTCGTGTGTACTGCATTACTATGAGCATAACCACCCATAAGACAATCACACAATAAAGTATAATCTTCAATAGACTCCGGAATCAATTTTATACAACGTTTTCTGTATTTGTATTCGCTACTTACATTCATACGGTCAATTACTTCTTTTCGTACTTCTCCTGTTTGAGTAAACGGTATGTCTATTATATGACCGTATTTTTCTTTATACTGTAATAAACCAAAATACATAACAAGCACGTCATTAAAACAATAAGCTAATTCTGTATCAGTAAGTTTTGTTTTTGGTGTCCTCAAAATAGTATAATCAAGATCGCCTACCAATTTCCGAACACTCAACTTTCTTTGTTCCGCCCACGTTGCCAAACTCATATTTGTAAGAAAATAACTACACCTAAACTGATATGTACTCCATTCAGCGAATAGCGGTTTTCTAGCCTGCCGGGCAAAAACATAATCAAATTGTAATACATTTATCAAAAACTGGAATTCGAATGAAAAATTGTGAATATATACAATCTTTTTGTGCGGTTCATAATATTCCAATTCTTGTAAAAAATCTTTGAAATCTTCTAGTGTTCTTCCCCAAAAAACGTTATCGTTTATGGAAAACTGCCATACATAGCAGATAGCGAACTTCTTACAATCTTCATAATATTTTTTACTTTTTCCCAAGTATGGTTCAAGAGTATCACTATCTTTATGCAAAAATCCGCTTGAAGTTTCAATATCAAAGCACATTATATCATCATTTACTATATCAGCACGGTTTTTCTTTTTAAAGTAATGATTTTGGAATTCGATTTCTGATAATGGGGAATCCCTTATATTATACATATGCAACTACGTCCTTGATAAAATTCCCGATACAAAATCTCTGAAATTTACATTATTTCTTTCTTCTGTATCAAGTTTATTCCATTGTGATATAGCCATATCAACACTCTTTCTAAAGTTAGGTTTATCTTCTTGCGCGATACTTGTCCAAACTGAAAAAATGTCCTCTAAATAATATGGATTTTCAGTAAAACGTTCTACACGTTCAGCAGTTGCCACCGCCCTATCGGAATCTTCGTAAAACAATTCCTTAATCTTTCCCCATGATGGAGAAGAAAAAACGGAATCCCAAAAAACTGCCTGTGATTGACTCATATTTTTTGTAAAAGTCTGAAAACCTTTGTTTTGTAAAGATTTTTTGAATCCTGTTATTGTGCTATAACTAGAACTCTGATAAGTTTTCGCAATATCTAATATTTGTTTTTTCTTTTCTTCTGTCAATCCGGCAACTTTAAACGTTGGAACTCCAATAGACTCATACCCGTAAACCATATCTAATTGATGTTTTACCATTTGAATAGAGTCATGTTCTTCCCCTAGATAAGCGGTCATTCTTTTCAACCGTGTATTCATGTTTGCTAAAAGTTGCCTTGGATTTTCAGAAATTATCTTTTTTTCATCCGGCATTACAAGTCAACCCATTCCGCACTATAACAAGTTTTTTTGTATTTTTTATCGGTATATTTTGTAGCGCGTAAACCAACGCAACCTCGTTTTATTAATGAAATACTTTCGCCGTCTTTAAGAATTTCCTTTACAGTTTCTGTCATGTGTTCCGGTAAATCAATTAACATTTTTTCTTCAATGTTGATTGCTACCGGATGAGGATTAAACTTGCCTTTTTTATTGATGTATAATCCATCAACTTTTATCACATTTTTACCATAGCTCGTGTAAATATCAGACAGTTTCATAAAACTAAAATCAGTAATATCAATATCAAAAATGATATTTCCCTTGTTATACTTGTTTGTAAAACTCATATTTTACCTCTTTCTCTCCGTCATGCCGATAAGACAGCAATTTTTATTTTATAATGTTCGACGTCGAACATTATAATTTACATACATGATTTTTTGGTTTTCTAACTTTTTTTCTACACTGGATACTTGCTTCAATGATAAACTGACAGTTGGTATGCTCTTTCATGTCACTTTTTGATATTGCATATCTTATGCAACGCTCAACATTTTTAGTTGTAGTTGTGTGCTCTTTTGCAATAGGCTTGTATAATTTATACATATGATATGGTAAAGTACCATCCTCAACCGTCATTTTTATCGCTTCGGTGAGGTATCTAAACCCCACCGACTTAATTGGTACATTGTGTTTTTTTAAATACTGTACTACTTCCATAACTTTAAAACCTCTTCTACTGCTTCGGTATCTCCGATATGCTGTTTTTTAATATAAGAGAGAACTTTCACAGTTTCTTCTGTTGTGAGCGTGTCAATGAAAGAATGTAACAATGATTCTTTTGTACCGTCCTCTTTCATTGGAATATCTTTTTCATTTTCTTCCTTTTCTTCTGTTTCCTGTTCTGCTTCTTCTGCCGGCTCAACGTCCGCCACAATCTTAGATTCTGACGTATCATCTTTATAGGCTTTTACTGCTTCTCTGATTTCTTTCACAGTATCGTCTTTATCAATCATATAGTCTTTAAGTACCTTTGGTGCCTCTTCCTTAGGTAGACACATAATTTCATAAATTTTGTTCAACGTCCAGCCCTCGAACGTTTTATCGTTATTTCTAAAGTCAACCGCCTTTTTCATCTTATTGCAATTACTACGTGAAATACCAATAAAATTAGCAAACTTTTCTTCTGTCTCAAAATCTTCTTTGAAAGTTTCTTTCACAAGAATATCGTGAACCGCCTGTGCTACTTCCCACTGTGACGCATTTACCGATAAGACTGCACTTCTAATGGTAAGTAAAGACTCTTTTAATGCCGTGTTTTTAAGCCCTGTGATTTTCTGTGCGTTCATAATTTCATTCATAGTTTTTCTCCGTTTCTCCCCGCATTGCCGATAGGACAGCGATTTTTTTATTTTCAAAATGTTTCACGTGAAACATTTCATTGTTCGACGTCGAACTATTTAACAATTATAACCAGTATATTATTATTAGTAAAAATTTGACTTACTGGAATATCCATGCAAGATAAAGGAATATTACTACATTCTCCTATATACACAAAATCTTTTGATTTCGGATTATACATTTCAACATCCTGTGTCAAATTAGTAATTCTATAAATATCTTCTACTGTCATATACAACTCCTTTCTATAAATAACTACTTCCTTGCTACTCTTACATTATAGCACACTCTGTTATAAAATGCAACAAAAACTTTAAAAAAACTACAATATATTTTTATGATATTCAATCTATACTACTGCACCACATCAGCACCACACCGCACCAATGCACTACTATTTCACCGCAG
>ENA-OPNI01000573-OPNI01000573.1-human-gut-metagenome-genome-assembly--contig:-NODE-573-length-12273-cov-3.313717_pt1 | contig 12273 bp, 8 predicted proteins | sample MGYA00241538_ERZ501773 | MGnify/ENA primary metagenome ERZ501773 (study PRJEB25962, sample SAMEA2042556) | human gut metagenome | biome: human gut; feature: human-associated habitat; material: faeces...
CTCCTGCGGAAGTTCCTCATATGTTTTAACATCTTTAAAATATTCATCGCCATCTCTATCTTCTTGCATATTTACTTCAATATAGTTTTTAAAATATGCTTGAGCCGTTTCTCTAATAATAAAACTTTTACCGATTTGTCTTGCACCTGTAATGATAATAATTCTATCATCATTATTTTTATAATACTCTTTAAGTTTTGTCTCTATCTTTCTAAAAAACATAGTTTTCAACACCTTTCTATTGCTTTTCCAATATAATTATACATATATTTTAGTGTTTTTCCAATGATTTTAAACTCAATTTTAAGTGTTTTTCCAAAATGTTTAGGTGCCAAAATAAGTGCTTTTCCAAAATTCATAAACTTTTATTAACAAAAAAAGAGATAGCGTTTTTACTACCTCTAATTTTGATTTGCTTAGTTTAATAATTATTCCTAATTTTGCACCTTGTTAAGCTACGAAGTTTAAGCAAAGTAGGGCTATACATACAAAACAGATAGTTAAGGGTAAGAGATTTTATCATTTGATCAGAATGGTTACACAAAGATTCAACTGTTTCAGGTTTTAGTTCTCTTTACGTTACATTCGCTACGTCGATGATTTATACATTTAATAAAAACATAGGATTTAGATTTATGGAAAAAAGACTAGTTACGTTTATTGCGTGCCTGTTCCTGTCGTTGGGAATGGCATTAGCACAGACACGTGTGACTGGTACCGTAGTTTCTGCTGAGGACGGCGAGCCGGTGATCGGTGCGTCGATCAAGGTGCTCGGCACGAATACGGGTACTGTAACTGATGCCGATGGTAATTTTCAGCTCAATGTGGCTAAGGGCGCAGAGCTTGAGATTTCCTACATCGGAATGGAGACGAAACGAGTGGCCGTAAAAGGTAATACCCTGAACATCCGTCTCGAGAACGGCGATCATTCTCTTGATGAGGTGATGGTCGTTGCGTATGGTACTGAAAAGAAGTCAGCCTTTACCGGTTCTGCAGCAGTGGTTGGCTCTGATGAGATCGGTAAAGTACAGGTAACTAACCCTGTTGACGCTCTTAAAGGTAAGGCATCTGGTGTACAGATCTATACAGCTTCCGGTGCTCCCGGTTCTACGCCAACAATTCGTATCCGTGGCGTTAACTCTATTGAGGCCGGTAAAGACCCTTTGATCGTAGTCGACGGTTCACCCTATGATGGTAGCCTTAACGATATTAACCCTATTGATGTTGAGAGCATGACAGTGTTGAAGGATGCTGCTTCAACAGCCCTCTATGGTGCACGAGGTGGTAATGGTGTCATCTTGATCACTACCAAGTCTGCAAAGAAGGGTAAGGATGCTACCATTACTTTTGATGCTAAGTGGGGCTCCAACTCAAGGGCTACTCCATTCTATAAGACGATCAATACGACGGCCGGTTATTATGAGGCATGGTATAATGGTCTTTATAACTATGCACAGAATTATTTTGGCTTTGACAATACTAAGGCTTGGCAATGGGCTAACAATCATCTGATTGAGGCCGGTCAGGCACAGCTTTCTTATGGATTGGGCTACAATGTCTATACTGTACCTGATGGTCAGATGCTTATCGGCCAGAATGGCAAATTGAATCCCAACGCAACGCTGGGTAGCTACGTTACAAACAACGGAACTACTTATTTCCTCACTCCTGACAATTGGCAGGACGCTACCTATAATAATAGCCTGCGTCAGGAATACACATTCTCTGCTTCCGGATCAACTGATAAGAGCAATTTTTACGCATCAGTGAACTATCTGTCTAATGATGGTATTACTGTGGCTTCGGACTACAAGCGCCTTACTGCCCGCTTGAATGCCGACTATCAGGCAAAATCATGGTTGAAGCTCGGTGGAAACATGAGCTATGCTCACTACAACCGTAATTATCTTGGCAATGATGGAGATGGAGGAAGTGTGGGTAATGTGTTCTCGACCACATATATAGCTCCTATCTATCCTATCTATCTGCGTGATGCTGCAGGAAATATTATATATAATGAGGATGCAAAAATCAATTCTTACGATTATGGTGATGGTAAGGTGAATGGATTGGTACGTCCTTATATGAATGGTGGTAACCCCTTGTCGGACAACCTTGTAAACGAAAATAACACAGAAGGAAATGTGCTTAACGCTACTGGTACCGCAGAGGTACGTTTGCCTTATGGTTTCAAGTTTACATCTATCAATAATGTCTATTTGAATGAGTTCCGCTATACGAACGCTGTGAACCCTTGGTTCGGACAGTATGCAAACAATGGAGGTACAATTTCAAAGGAGCATGACAGAACATGGTCTTTTAACTACCAGCAGCGTATCAATTGGCATCAGACTTATGGTAAGCATGATGTTGAGGTGATGGTTGGTCACGAGTATTATCGCTCGCGTGGCTACTGGCTCAATAACTCTATGAGTAAGGTGTTCTCTTTCGAGAATCACGAGCTTGCCGGCGCTATTATTCCTCAGGGTGGTACCTCTTATACCTCTGATTATAATACAGAGTCATGGCTTAGCCGTGCACAGTACAACTATTCAGAGAAGTACTTCTTCTCCGGATCATATCTGCGCCAGGCTTCGTCACGTTTCCATCCTGATCATCGCTGGGGTAACTTCTGGTCTGTTGGTGGCGGTTGGCTGATCAACAAGGAGAGCTGGTTCCATGCACCTTGGGTGGATGAGTTGAAGCTCAAGGCTTCTTATGGTGAGAATGGTAATGACCAAATTACGGACTGCCTGTATACTACTTATTATAGTGTTACAAACTTAAATGATGAGATTTCGCTTGTACCTGCTTCGCTGGGTAACGAGAACATCACTTGGGAGAAGAATGGTAAGTTCAACGCAGGCGTAGACTTCAGTCTCTTCAATGGTCGTCTGTCAGGTAGCGCTGAGTTCTACTTCAATAAGACTATCGATATGCTCTCATGGCTCCCCTTGCCTACATCGTTCGGATGGACAGGCTACTATACCAATATTGGTAATGTGATCAACCGTGGTGTTGAGGTGAACCTGAGCGGTGATATCATCCGTACAAAAGATCTCACCTGGTCATTGTACGCTAACTTCACAACTAACCACAACGAGGTGACCAAGCTGGCTCCTGAGCGTAAGTTGAATTATGTAGATGGCGTAGAAGGCTTTGCTTCTGGAACGAACTTCTATGGTGAGGGTGTTTCTATTTATACATTCTATCTGCCCAAGTACGCAGGAGTGTATTACAATGAGGAAAATCCGAATGATCCTGACAACGGTAAGGCACAGTATTATCGTAATGTATACAAGGTGGATGAAAACGGCAATCAGGTTCTTGATGCCAAGGGTCACCCCATTGTTACCGGACGTGAGACGACCACCGTTTATTCTGAGGCAGACCAGTATCTTTGTGGTGATGCACTGCCCGATGTATATGGTGGTTTCGGTACCAGCTTGAGCTGGAAGGGCTTCGACTTCTCAGTTGATTTCACATATCAGCTTGGTGGTTTGGTGTATGATTCCACGTATGCCGGTCTGATGAATCTCACACAGGGATATGGTATTCATATTGACATGCTCAACGCATGGAGCCTGAATAATACAGGAAGCAATATTCCTCGTATGCAGTTCAATGATGTGAATATGGCTTCTTCATCGGATCGCTTCCTTACAAGCGCATCTTACCTGTCGTTGCAGAATGTTACCATTGGTTATACTCTGCCTAAGTCATGGACTTCAAAGATCGGCCTGCAGGGTCTTCGCTTCTATGTAGTAGGTGACAATCTGTGGACGTGGTCAAAACGTCAGGGACTTGATCCTCGTCAGTCCATCACCGGTTCTGCGTCAGCCGACCACTATTCTTCTGTACGCACCATTTCTGGTGGCTTAACAGTGACATTCTAATTCATATAAATTGAAAAAACGTTATGAAAAGATTCAATATAAAACTTATGTCCGGAGTGTTGGCCGTTGCTTTGGCCGGCACAACGCTCACAGGATGTATGGACGATATCGAGGTGACTCAGGCAGCTACAGAGGAACAGATTGGTAGCTCTACCTCAGCTCTTGAAGGACTGGTGCAGGCTATGCCGGCTAAATTTAATAGTATTAATAGCAGTCTTCTTGACAATAATAAGTGGCATGGTTGCTTCGGTTACGGCTCAATGATGTATCAGCGAGACCTGATGACCGGTGATTTGGCACTTGTTGGTAACTATTCTGCCCATTTTGATCCATTTGCCCGTAATCAGAACATGGGTGAGGATTATATCTTTGCCGATTATATTTGGAGTTACTACTATGGTGTCATTTTGTCTGCAAACAATGTGATCAGCGCAGTAAATCCTGAGACGGCTACGACAAGTCAGTTGGGATATCTCGGTGCGGGTTATGCGTTCCGTGCATTAAGCTATATAGATTTGGCACGTATGATCGAATTCCTCCCGAATGAGATATTCCCCGATGGAAAGAACTCCGACGGACACGATGTAACTCATCTTACTGTTCCTATCGTTGAGGCAGGGATGAGCGAGTCCGCAGCCCGCAACAATCCGCGTGTATCACGTGATTCGATGTTCCAGTTCATTCTTGGTGATCTTGACAAGGCAGAAAAATATATAGTAGGCATCCCCAGTACCAATGGTAAGACATTGCCTGATTTGGCTTGTGTCTATGGTCTGAAGGCACGTCTCTATATGTGGGTAGAGGATTATGCGAACGCTGAAAAATATGCCAAACTGGCAATTGATAACTCTACAGTCGCACCTATGACAGAGGATGAGTGTCTGAATACTACTACGGGATTCAATGACATATCGAAATGGATGTGGGGAGGTACCCAGAATTCTGAGAGCAGTACCGTACGGACAGGTGTTGTCAACTGGACTTCTTGGCTCAGCAACCAAACATCTTTCGGTTATACAGGCTCAAACACAAGCATGTATAATTATATTGACGTGAATATGTACAACCGTATCAGTAATACAGACTTCCGTAAGAAAGAATGGGTGGCTCCAAAGGGTAGTGCACTTGATGGACAGAATCTCTATATTGCAGGAGAGGAAGGTACTCTTCCTGAATATGCGTCTTTGAAGTTCCGTCCTAACGAGGGAAATGCTGATACCCATACGACAGCTGCTGCAGCATCTGTACCTGTGATGCGTGTAGAGGAGATGTATTTCATCCAGGCAGAGGCTGCTGCCCATCAGGATGCAGCGCGTGGAAAACAGCTTCTGGAGAGCTTTATGAAGCAGTATCGTGATCCGAGCTATACTTGCAAGGCGTCATCTCAAGATGATGTCATCGAGGAGATTGTCTTCCAGAAGCGTGTAGAACTTTGGGGCGAAGGTCAGACATTCTTTGATATCAAGCGTCTTAACTATTCTGTAACACGTGCTTATAAGGGAACGGTGTTTGATCCTCTGTCTCGTTTCAACACCAATGGACGTCCGGCTTGGATGAATATTGTTATCTCTCGTAATGAGACACAGAACAATACGGCACTTGATGGATATAACAACCCTGATCCTTCAGACGCGTACACTGTAGTAGATGTAGAATAATAAAAAAAATAAGCAACAATGAATAAGATATTTCAATATTGCTCAGTATTACTCTTCTCAGTACTGACCCTTGCCTTAGGGTCATGTACTGAAGAATATGAGTATTCTGCTGCAAAGGTCGAGGGCGAGCAGGTGTATTTCAGTAATGTGCTGCCCACAGTACAGAATCTGAGCAGTGACAGCACGAGCTTCACAATTAGTCTGAACCGTGTGGTGACAGACGATGAGTTGACGGTAAACCTTACGCTTACTGACAGTAGTAAGATCTATTCGATTCCTGCTTCCGTGACTTTTGCAGAGGGGGCATCGAAGGTAGATTTCAAGGTAGGTTACGATCCGTCAAAGTTGGAGTATGAAAAATTCAATACTGTATCTATTGCAATAGCTGATGCCAACTATACCACTCCTTATGGAAATTCTACTTATACGTTCCAGGTAGGTATGCCTTCACCGTATGTATCACTCGGTAAAGGAAAGTTTGAGGACAATAACCTTGTAGACGGTTATGCCGAGGTGGAGATCATGCAGAGCAAACTCAGACCTAATGAGTTCCGCATTATGCATCCGTATGATGAGATTGCGGAATTCATGGGTTCTGATGGAGGCTATACGACTTATCCTGATCAGTATCCTGAGTATTTGCAGGTATATGTGCTGAATGCCGGTGAAGAATATCCTTGTGGTACCGGAGCAACAGCAGCTGAGGACGGAATGGTGTATTTCGATGAGGCTTGTATCGGTTTTGATCTCTTAAAGTTGGGATCTCCTACCTATATCTGGCATCCTGCATTACTGCAGGGTGGTGATGTGACGCACAACCGTGTGCTGGGCTGGCAGGCTGATGGTAAGCCCGGTCAGATCCAGTTGGCTCCTTACTATATCGAGCCGGAGACAATGCAGGGAACTTCCAAGGCTAGTCAGGACGGTGGTATCGTGATCACTTTCCCGGGATATTCTCCTAAGGATTATACAGTTGAGCTGACTTATCTCGGTGCGTTCTCCAGTGCTGATGGTGAAAGCTATGCTATGGGTAACGTAACGCTCGGTGCAGATATTGACGAGGCCAAGGTTGCTGTCGTTGAAGGTACTGATGCAGATGCTGCTGTTACGCAGGTGCTCAGCGGCCAGGTGGAGACAACTACTGTGACAGCTAGCGGTGAGGTTCGTATACCTTGCAGCTATAGCGGTGATTGCACCATGGTGGCACTGGGTTATGCTGATGGTGAGCTCCAGAACTATTCTGCAGCTTCGTTCACTTTCTCTTTGGAGCCGAGTGAGTGGAAGTCGTTGGGTACAGGACTTTATACTGATCATGTATTTTGCTTGAATCTGGAGGATCAGCAGGGTAATGTCGCTCCTCCTGTAACCTATCAGGTAGAAGTGCAGGAAAATACCAAGACTCCCGGTGTTTACCGTGTGATGACTCCGTATGCTCCCGATGTCTATGGCTATGAGGGTGACTTCGGCTATGATGACAGCAAGAAGTATAATATCACCATTGATGCTCACGATCCTGATCACGTGATGATTACAGGTCAGCCTCTCGGATTCTATGACGGTGATGATGCTCTTCTTATTGCAACAATCGGAGGACTCAACTATGACTACGCTCTTCCACAGTATGGTGATGAGACTTTCGACATGCTGAAGGATGCCGGTTATATTAATGGAACGCTTAAGAATGGTATTATTACTTTCCCGGCAGGAGAGTTGCTTTATTCTTGGACAAGCTATTATTCACAGGGTAAGGCTGGAGTTGTCAATGATAAAGAGGCTACCACGGTATTGGTATTGCCAGACGCTGTAAGTGCTCCGGCCAAGGCTAAGGCAATGAAGGCTAAGGCTGCTGCAAAGCGCAAGACGTATTCTGTGAAATACGGTAGTGTTCGTAAGGCCAAAGTGAAGAAAGTGAAGAAACCTGCGATCTTCTTATCGAAGGGCAGATTTTCTAAGAATATGATCAAGTTTTAAGTAAACGGATATTAATTAGAAAAGTAGGATGGGGTTACGGTCGCAGGAAGGCCGCGGCTTCATCCTATTTTACTATAAAAACCTATTTTTATGAAAAAAACATTTATAGTATCAGCGTTGTTCCTGTTGGCGACATCAGCCATGGCTGTTCCGGCAAAACGGGGACAGTGGAGAACTATCACATTGTCTGATGGCTCACAAGTCAGAGTCGAGCTTCGCGGTGATGAGTACATGAATTTCTGGCAGGCAGAAGACGGCCGTCGCTTCGTGAAAAATGGTTCTTCGTCGCAGTTTGAGCTTGCGGATATGACGAAGTTGAAAGAGCGGGCCAAAATGTTGCGTCAGCCGAAGCTGCCGGAAACTGCCGTGCAGAATGCACCGGCAGCCAATGGTGCCGCACGTGCGAATTCGGCTTACGAAGGTGATAAGAGGGGTCTGGTGATACTTATAGAATTCCCTAATAAGCAGTTCACCGCCGGAAATGTGGATTATTATAATCGGATTCTCAATGAGAAAAATTTCACCGACCCAGCAGGATTTGTCGGTTCTGTAAATGATTATTTTAATGATCAGAGTGAGGGCAAGTTCAATCTCACATTCGATGTGGCCGGTCCGGTAATGATGCCTGAGAATTATGAATATTATGGTGGTGATAGCCCCCGCCAGGATGCTAAGGCTGCAGAGATGTGGCGCTATGCGCTCAATGCTGTGGATCCGGATATAGATTTCAGCAAGTACGATTGGAATGGAGACGGACAGGTGGAGCAGGTATTCTTTATCTATGCCGGTCTAGGACAGGCTAATGGCGGTGACGAGAATACGATATGGCCACATAAGTCAGCAGTGGTTAACGCAATGGGAACCGATTATCTCTATTTTGATAATGTGCGTGTGTATAACTATGCGTGCAGCTGTGAGTTGCAGCCCGTTTCCGGACATTATGAAGGCAATAACTATGTTGTTACGGAAACCAAGATAGACGGTTTAGGAACTATCTGCCATGAGTTTTCTCACTGTCTGGGTCTTGCCGATCTCTATGATGTGGACTATTCCGGAGGTTATGGTATGAACGCCTGGGATCTGATGGATCAGGGAAGCTATAATGGCAATGGCTTCCGTCCCGCCTGCTATACCGGAGCCGAACGTATGTGGATAGGATGGAAACAACCGGTAGAATTGACCGAGCCGACAGATGTTAGTGCGATGAAGAGTATCGAGAATGGAGGCGAGTCGTATATCATTCGCAACGATGCAAATTCCGATGAGTATTATATTCTCGATAACCGTCAGCAGGATGGTCGTTGGGATGCCGGACTGCCCGGAAAGGGATTGCTCATTACGCACGTAGACTATAAGCAGTCTGCATGGGACAACAATGGTCCTAATACAGATCCGGACCATCAAAGATGTACACCGATACCAGCTGATAACAACTTCTATACTTCGACTACACGAATAGGCGGAGATGCTTATCCTTATAATGGTAACAACAGCTTGACGAATACTACGGTACCGGCAGCCGAGGTGTATACGAAGAATGTCGATGGAAGTTATTTTATGAATAAACCGATCACTAACATCACCCAGAATGCAGACGGTACGATGAGTTTCAGCTTCTCTGTGCTTGATACGACACCGCTCTTCTATGAGTCATTTGACAATTGTGCTGGTCAGGGCGGTAATGATGGTAGTTTCATTTCGATGGGAACGAAGCCGTTGGGTAAGGGAGCTCTGAACACAGACAATACCGGATGGACCGGTGAGGGCGGCGGAGCCAGCAAGTGTGCCTTATTTGCTGGAGAAGCAACGACACCTGAGTTTACGATGAACGGAACGGGAACTCTCACTTTCAATGCCGCACCGCTCACAGGCTCAGTGAGCAATCCGACAATTACGATTTCTGCAAATGGCGACGCAACGCTGGGTGGAAATAAGGCCAATCTCTCACTTGGTAAGTTCGTGTCACTGACTACTGATATTACAGGTCATGGTCCAGTTAGTATTACATTCACCTCTGAGGGCTCATTCTTCCTCGATGAGGTGAAGGTGACAGGTGAGGTGTCTACCGGCATTAAGAATATGGTGACTTTTGAGAATAAGGCCACAGGTCTGTTTAGTAATCGCATCTATAGTATCGACGGACGCTATGTAGGTACTGATGCCTCTAAGCTGAGTAAGGGACTGTATATCTGCAACGGCAAGAAGTTTGTGAAAGAATAAACTTGGTCGTTATAATAAGACGACTTAGATAAAAGTTGTTTCAAAATAGAAAATTGAATCGTTCCCGAGTTTGGATCCAAACTCGGGGACGATTTTTCGTTTTATGTCAGGAATTGATGATTTGAAATAGAAGATTGAGTGATGTAAAGTAAAATAAGGATGGAGTTTTACGGAGTGTATTAAAAATGAAAGTTCGACGAGGCATGAGTTCCTGTCGAATTGTAGAATGAGGTAGCATTCAGAAAAGCGGATGGGGTGCTTTTTTGTATTGTCTTATCTTTCCGGAGTGCTATTGTTGTTTGGTTCGTAAAGAAATGGAGACATGAAGATCTCATTTTTTTGTCGCAGATGGATTAGGGACGGGATGCCTTCGGTCAGGAAAAGGGCAGGAAGAAGACGGATGTCATTAGATTTTAATAGTTTTGTACGTGTTTTCCTTGGCTACTTCCCGCTTTTTCCTTACCTTTGTACTATACCAATTTAAGATTAACCTATTAAAAAGAAGAAACAATGGAAGAAAACAACAAGCAGCCCCAACAGGTGAAGATCGAATTGAAGCCGGAGGTGGCTCGTGGTGAATATGCCAATCTGGTGATGATCAATCACAGCTCAAGCGAGTTTGTGCTGGATTTTGTGAACATGCTCCCCATCGCTCCACCGCAGATCTTCTCGCGCGTGATCATGTCTCCCGAGCATGCTAAGCGTCTCCTTGCAGCACTGTCGCAGAATCTTGCCAACTATGAGAAGCAGTTTGGTGAGATCAAGCTCCCTACTCCTCCGGCACCCGAAGGTGGTCGTACGATCGCTCCTTTCGGCACCGGTAAGGCATAAGATCCGTATTGGAGATTTGACATAGAACGGCCGCGACAGCTTCTGTTGCGGCCTTTTTATTGATTAGACAGACAAGGAGGTTACGTTTTTGTCGCAGGGACGCCAGTTGATGAGTGAAGGATTATATTGTTGCCCTCCTTGATATAAGGTGAATTTCTCTGAGTGTTATGCCTGTTATGAGCTATATTCCAGTTGTATCGCTTATCTTATTAAATCAGCATAACAACCGTTAAATAAATTTAATACCTCAATTTTCTTATATAATTTGTTCGGTAAAATTAGGTAGAACGGGGAAATCTCCGTACCTTTGCAACCCGAAACGGGGCATTATACCCGTATGTAAAGGCGGACGACAGGAAAAAGTCCGTAACGAATTGAAAATAAGTAAATAACAATATAATTAAAAAATCAATTATGCCTACTATTCAACAGTTAGTACGTAAAGGCAGAAGTGTCCTGGCTGACAAGAGCAAGTCGCCCGCTCTGGACGGATGTCCCCAGCGCCGCGGTGTTTGCGTTCGTGTCTACACCACGACTCCTAAGAAGCCTAATTCGGCAATGCGTAAAGTTGCCCGTGTTCGTTTGACCAACTCTAAGGAGGTTAACTCTTACATCCCCGGAGAGGGACACAACCTGCAGGAGCACTCTATCGTGCTCGTTCGCGGTGGCCGTGTGAAGGACCTTCCTGGTGTGCGTTATCACATCGTTCGCGGTACGCTTGATACTGCCGGTGTTGCCAACCGCACACAGCGCCGTTCAAAGTACGGAGCTAAGCGTCCTAAGGCAAAGAAGTAATTTAAGACATTTCCGCCGAGAGCCGAGGGCCAGGAGCGTGCGCTCCCAGGCCAAGGGTTCGAGGTCTTGGGTGGGGCTCAGGCCCCACCTAAAACAGATTTTCAATTCAACTTTTTTATTTTTTTTACGAGTTTTGCTGGGATATCGTAGAAGGTTGAGTAAATGCTCAGGAGTGAGCGTTGAAGAGCAAACATGACAGCCCCACGCAGACTTTTATTTTTAACAAAACAATGAGAAAAGCAAAACCAAAGAAGAGAGTGGTTCTTCCCGATCCAGTCTTCAATGATCAGAAGGTATCAAAATTCGTTAATCACTTGATGTACGACGGTAAGAAGAGTGTTTCTTACGAGATTTTCTACAAAGCACTTGATATTGTAAAGGGTAAGACAGAGAAGGAGGAGAAGTCTCCCCTGGAGATCTGGAAGCAGGCCCTGGACAACGTAACCCCTCAGGTGGAGGTGAAGAGCCGTCGTATCGGTGGCGCTACGTTCCAGATTCCTACTGAGATCCGTCCCGACCGTAAGGAGAGTGTTTCGATGAAGAATATGATCAACTTCGCCCGCAAGCGTAGCGGCAAGAGCATGGCTGAAAAGCTGGCTGCCGAGATCATGGACGCCTACAACAACCAGGGCGGCGCTTACAAGCGTAAGGAGGATATGCACCGTATGGCCGAGGCTAACCGTGCTTTCGCTCACTTCAGATTCTAAACATTCAGATAACACATTATTAAGACAATAAGAAAATGGCAAATCGCGATTTACATCTGACGCGTAACATTGGTATTATGGCGCACATCGATGCTGGTAAGACAACCACATCGGAGCGTATCCTGTTCTACACGGGTAAGACTCACAAGATCGGTGAGGTGCACGACGGTGCAGCCACGATGGACTGGATGGTGC
>ENA-OPNI01000575-OPNI01000575.1-human-gut-metagenome-genome-assembly--contig:-NODE-575-length-12264-cov-2.051192_pt1 | contig 12264 bp, 12 predicted proteins | sample MGYA00241538_ERZ501773 | MGnify/ENA primary metagenome ERZ501773 (study PRJEB25962, sample SAMEA2042556) | human gut metagenome | biome: human gut; feature: human-associated habitat; material: faeces...
CTACATTTGATTGCTCATTTGATTGATTTAAAAAATATTCACCTAACCCGAATTTTAACTTTACTTCTTCCTTGTGATTTAATACACAATTTTCATTATCTGTTATTTTTATATTTTTAAATTCCTTAATAACCGGTTCTTCGAAATCTTTTATTTCTATATTGTTTATTCCATAATTTTTAGATGTTCTAACTGGAGTTTCGTTTAATACTATATTTTTCATTCTAATTTTTATTGTTTTATCTGTCTATTGCTTATTTATAAATAATTTACAAGTAATCATCAAATATGCTATAGAAATATCGTTTATAATTATTATCATTCTCTATATATATTTTGTAGTTTTGTCATGGATTATTTATATTAGGAGGAAAAAAATCTATGGAAACAAATGAAACGATTTTAAATAGAATACTAAAAAAATTAACTGAAAATATAAATGTAAATATGATTGATTCCGAAATCAATGGTATAAATATGAAATTAGTTTTTCATAGATATCTTGCTGATTTAAAAAGATTCAATAAAGATTTAACTGGAAAAATATCATTAGATAACTACAAAAAGTTAGAAACAATATACCCAGGAGTATATTATAAAACTAATCTTTTAGAAAAAGATTTATACGATTCAATTTTTTCAGGTAATATTTTTTTGGCTATTAATGATGTATATTATCTTATCACATGTCAAACAGACATGAAAAGATCAATTTCAGATAGTATTATAGAACCTAATAATATTCTAGGTGCTCGAGATGGTTTTATTGAAAGTATCGAAACTAATATTTCTCTCATTCAAAAAAGAATTAGATCTACTGGCTTAACAATAGAAAAATTTAACATAGGAGAACGAAGTAATACTACTGTTAATGTTTTATATATAAAAGACATTGCTGATAAAAGAAATGTAGATAAGGTCTTAGAAAAATTAACTTCAGTAATTACTGATTCATTTCAATCAATTAACGAAATAACTTATTTATTTGAAAAAAATAGTTTATTTCCAATGTGTTCTGAAATAGGATCACCAGATCTTGCTGCTCAAGAATTAATCGAAGGTCGTATTCTTATTATGATAGATCAGTTACCAGTAGCTGTAACTTTACCGGTAACAATAACATACTTCTTTTCATTAAAAGAAGGAAGACATTCTAAACCACCAATAACTTTATATAGTAGAATTATAATTGCTTTTTGTTTATTCTTTGGAGTATATTTTTTAGGTATTTACGCAGCAATTATAACTCACCATACAAACACATTATCACTTATAATTATTTCCGAAATTAAATCTTCTTTACAAGGGTCAACCTTACCTCTTTTTCTAGAGTTCTTCTTCTTAACATTTTTATTTGATATTCTCAGACTCTCTTCAGCAAAATCACCAAATATTAGTTTACAAAATGTAATTATCACTGTAGGTGGTTTATTAATTGGACAAAATGCTGTTAATAGTGGCTTTATTTCTTCTTTTAATCTTGTAATAATCGCTATTGCACACATTTGCACATATGCAATAACAAATAATCAACGTTTTATTACATCATTAAGTGTTCTGAGAATGTTTCTACTATTAACAGGTATGATCTTAGGTTTATATGGTTTACTTATTTCATTAATCGTAGTTACATGTTACCTTAGCCGAAAGTTAAGTATTACTACTCCATACTTTGAACCCGTAAGTCCATTTATTAAAGAAGACTTTTTGAAATTATTTTTTGGAAATAAAATCAAAAAAAGAAAAAAGAGAGATTACTCTCTGGAAACAAATGATAATACGAGAGGTATAGTTAAAAAATGAAAAAAATGCTTATAATCATTCTTATGCTCTTTTTTGTAACTAGATGTGGAAAAAATCCCCATCTTGATTTAACTGTTTTTGTAGATTCTATTGGTATTGACTACAATAAAGAAGCAAAAGAATATACTTTATATTATCACATTGCCACTTCAGATACTTTGCTAACTACAGAATTAGGAGCTAATAGTGTTGATAATAAATATTCTATTGCTAGTATTAAATCAAATGACCTATACGATGCAATTAAAGTTTTAACAGAAAACTCAGTACGTAATGTTCTTCTAACACATGTACAATCAGTTATTTTCACAGAAGATTTTATTTCTAAAGAAAACTTAGATTATTTTGATAGTATTATAAAAACATATAATAATATTTCCCCAAACTTTTATATTTTCGTTACAGATTCTAAACTTGACGATGTTTATTCGATAAAAAATCCAGATAACATCAGTTCATTTTTTTCAATTATAACAAGTAACAATTATATAACAACTTATAATTTAACTTATTACACAGAGTTTGTACAAGCATGGTATGAAGAAACACTTCTTCTTAAACTTATTAAAATATCTTCAACCGATAAAATTTGGAAAGATGAAAAAGATAAATTAACAACTTTATATATATCTGGAGAATTATATATAAGAAATGATGGAACATATGTAAAAATAGATAATGACGACTATAAAGCCTTAGAACTTTTAAACCATGAATACATCTCCACAATAATATTTGAAGGCATTCATTTTTCGTTGCATGAATTTGCCTTTAAAATTATTGAAAAGGACAATAAATTTATTTTTACGCTTTATGGAAAAATCTTCTCTACAAATGTTAATAGCAATAATAGCGTTGAAATTGTAAATTTATTTAAAAGAAATGTAAATAAAGAACTACAAAAATTGGTAGATTTATCAAAAGAAAAAAATATTGATATATTTGATTTTGAAGATAAAATATATCGTAAGTATAATAAAAAAGGACAATTTGATTTACAAAATGTCCAAGTAGAATATAAATCCTTCTTCAAACTTATGAATTAGGGTAGATTATATAATAACTCATGGCCTCTTTTTTGATAAAAGAGCCTATTTTTTTTACATCATCATTGGTAATTTCATTCAAAACATCAAAATAAGCTAACAAATCATTATTATCAGCTAAGTAACTCATGTAACTTGAAGTTTCACTTTCAACGTTATCAAAATCACTTATAGTCATTCCATAAAGTATTCTTTTCTTTTTTTCTATAAGTTCTTTAGAAAAATCAAATTCATCATAAGAAAGCACTCTTTTCTGTATGCGGTTAAAAAATTCAAGAGGGTTATTGGAATCAACTTCAATATTATAAAAAACAGCATTATCATCAACATAACATTCTGAATAATATTTACTTAAAATTATTTTATCATCAAAAAGATTTTGATAAAAATTTGTATCTGAACCAAATAAACATCCAAAGAATAATCTAATTAATGTATCAATTCGAGCATGTTCGTTTACTTTATTTTTTTGAAAAAACACTGGAAATTTTATGCCTACAGAAATTTTCGGCATTATAATATCCATTTTTGATGAATCATTACTCTTTATATCATTGTCATCATCAATTAGTACTTTATAGTTAATTTTATTTGCAAATGTTTTTTGTGATTGATTATTTCTCACAATTTCAATTACTTCATTAGGGTCAACATCTCCACCAATAATCAAGCTCATATTAGATGGATGATAAAAAATTCTATGTGCTTTATTTAATACTTCTTTATCAGTTGCCATTATGTCTTCAATAGTACCACATATATCATAAATTAAAGGATGATTTTTATAAAGATTATTTTTAATTCCTTGATAAATCATATTTGATGGTTTATCTTGATACATCAAAAGTTCTTGTTTTATTATTTCTTTTTCTCTATTGACATTTTCAGTAGTAAAATGAGGATTTTGTACAAAATCAAGTAAAAGGTTTAAACCTTTTTCTAGGTTATGTAGTCCAGAGAAATAATATGATGTTGAGTTTTGACATGTATATGCATTTACATCTAATCCTAATTTTGCAAAATCCTCGGATACATCTTGACCATTTTTCTTCTCAAACATTTTATGTTCTAAAAAATGAGCTGTTCCTTTAGGAAAATTAATAATATCATTATCTACTTTTATTTTTATATCAATCGATCCAAATTTGGTTTGAAATCCAACAAAAAATCTCTTAAAACCACTTTTGGGAATTATCACAACCTGTAAGCCGTTTTCGAGCGTTTCCAAACAGACTTTTTCATTTATTGAATCGTAGTTATGCGTTATCATCATTATCACTTCCTTCTGAAAGCAAATATACAGTATCAAGTTTTAAGTGGCGTGATACATTTATTATATCATCTATGGTAATTTTTTCTATTTTTGCTTTAATAGTTTCTATGGTATCATGTCTATTAAAAAGTAAATTATCGAATCTTAAGCCAAATATACCCCCAAAACTATCATTATTTTCAAGTGTTGAATCAATGGATTCTTTCTTAACAATTTCAAATAATTCTTTATCCACTTCTCCGTTTTGATATTTTTCAAGTTCACAGTTTATTAACTCGATTGTTTTATTAAAGTTTTCTTTTTCAATGCCAACATCAATGAACATTACTTTCTTCGAATTTTCTAAAGATGCTTCAATAGAATAACATAATCCATTTTGCTCTCTTACAACTCTAAATAAATTAGAACTAGTAATGCCACCAAACATCTCAACAAATATTTCTAAACCATCAATTTCGGTATCTACTAACGAAATGTCAGTACGATAACCCAATATAAGTACTGCTTGTTTTATATTTGCTTTTTCTTTAACTATATTCACTTTTTTTATGTCATATTTACCTTTATAGACTAAATCAAAAACTTTATTTTGACTATATAAAGAGTTAAACTTGTTTAATTTTTTATCTAAATCATCAAAACAATCACCAATTGCATAAATTACTTTTTTGCTATTATTGATTAAATCTAAATATGTTTTATATAAATCTTTAGGTGTAATTTTTTCAATTTCCTCTTTTGTACCTAAAGGATTACAAGAAAATATTTCATCATTAAACATTAGTTCATTTATTCTTCGATATGCACAATACGGCTTACTATTATATTCTTTTTTAAGATTTTCTAATAAATTATTTTTAGCTTCTTCAAAGGACTTCTCTTCAAAAGATTCATTTATCACATTAGGATTAAGTAAAAATTCATACATCATATCAATTGCTCGTGAAAGCAAATTATCATCATTTGTGTAATGAGGATTTATTAAGTTTAATGTTAGAAAAGTTATTCTTGTATTATATAAGTAATGATTACTAAACACAAGTCTTGTATTATAAAGATCTGATATTACATCTAATTTTTTTTTCTTATCATTATATTTTTTTGATGATAAAGTTAAAACACTTGCTAGCAGTGAATAACTTGTTATATTTTCTTTATTATATTCATTAAAGAAACAAAATCTTATCATAACTTTTTTAAATTTATTTTCATTTATAATGTTTATCGGAATATTATTTAAGTACATAACGTCACCATTTACAATAGTTATTATTTCAAAATATTTATAAATTATTAAAAAAAACTGCTTACAGATTTAAAGCAGTTTCTAAAGCTATTTCCATCATCTTATTAAATGATGTTTGGCGTTCTTCGCTAGTAGTTACTTCGTGAGTTACAAGTGAATCAGAAACAGTTAGTAAACAAGCAGCTCTTTTACCTAATTTTTTGGCATTTGCGAAAAGAGCAAATGATTCCATTTCAACGCAACAGCATCCGTATTTTTCAACTACATCTTTGAAGACATCACCATTACTACGATAGAAAACATCACTAGAATGAATTATATCAGTTATAATAGGATAGTTAAGTTTATGAGCAGCTTTCTTAATTTCATCAAATAATTCTTTATTTGTTTCCATTATATTCTCTTCATATCCATAAGCTACTTTAGCATAAGTTGATTCAGAGTATGCTGATGTTGCAAGAATAACATCGTAAATTTTTGCACTCTTAGAATATGATCCACATGAACCAATTCTTATAATGTTTTCAACACCATAAAAGTTGAAAAGTTCATAAGAATAAATTCCAATACTAGGCATTCCCATACCTGATCCCATTACAGTAACTTTTTTACCTTTATAATATCCTGTAAAACCATACATATTACGAACACTATTAATTTTTTTAACATCTTGTAAATATGTTTTCGCAATATATTCAGCTCTTAGAGGATCACCAGGCATTAAAACAGTTTTTCCAAAATCTTCTTTACATTTAGCTTCAATATGAGGAGTAGCCATTATTTTTTATTCCTTTCATTATATTCTTCAATTATTTTTTTGCCAGAACTTGCACCAATACGTGTAGCACCTGCAGCAACCATTTTTTCTAAATCTTCTAAAGTTCTAATTCCACCACTTGCTTTAACACTCATTGTGCTAGGAATGCTTTTACGCATTAATGACACATGTTCTACTGTTGCCCCCCCAGTACCAAAACCAGTTGATGTTTTAACAAACTGAGCACCAGCTATACTTGCAGCATGACATGCTTCAACAATTTCCTCATCAGTCAAATAGCAAGTTTCTAAAATCACTTTAACTAAATTTCCATCAGCACTATCGACAACACTTCTAATCTCTTCAACAAGATAATTAAAATCATGTTCTTTAGCTTTGCCGACATTTATAACCATATCTATTTCATTAGCACCATTTTTTACAGCATCCTCAGTTTCATAAGCTTTAACTTCCATTGTATTAGCTCCTAAAGGAAAACCTATAACAGTGCAAACACGAACATCAGTACCTTTTAAAAGTTCATGTGCTAATTTCACATTGCAAGGATTAACACATACACTTGCAAAATCATATTCCTTAGCTTCTTCGCATAATTTTTTAATGTCTTCAGCTGTTGCGAAAGCCTTTAGTAATGTATGATCAATTAATTTATTAATTTTGATATCAATATTTTTCATATTTACAACTCCTAGTATTTATCTAATAAATCACAAATTGGTAAGGCAACAAATTCTTGATCAACAATTGCATATTTACGTAATTTGCTAACTACTGATTTACTTGATTTAGCAGCTTTAGCTTTTATAGAATATAAATCATTAAATGAATTATCAACTTTAGTTAAGTATTTTTCCATAAACTTCATAAAGTCTCCACGACGAATATAGAATGAATCACCAGATTCTTCCTTTACTAAAACAAAATCAAAGTAAGGAACAAATAATGAAGCAATGCCTACATTCCAAGTTGTACAAATGCCAAATTCATTATTATGATAATCAATGATTGGTGTACAAGGATTAACAACAATATCATAGTGAAATTGCTCTTTAAAATTATCCATATTTCTTTGATATTTGCATATTGCATTTAATTTATTTGAATCATAAAAGACTTTCCCTTCAGGTGTGTGCTCTTCTAAATACTCTCTTTGAGCATCAGCGAACAATGAGTACAAATCAGCCATATTAAATAATTTTACATCCTTAAATGAACTATGGTAAACTTGTAAATCAAATAACTTAGAAATTTTTTGAGCATGTTGAAGAATTTCTTTTGCTGCAAATGAAGGAATTAAAATAGGTAAACATAACATAAAATTAATATTCAAATATGCAGGATCAAGTTTATAAATTTCTCTAACTTGAGAAACTCTTGTTATCTTATACATATATTTAAACCCAAATTCATTATCAGTATAAACAATATTTACTTCACTATCATCATATTGTATTTCAAAATCAGGTTGTGACATAAAATACTCAAATAATTCTTGATAGTCAATTCTTCCTTTTTGATTGTTTCTAAAAAAATTAATATTAATAGTCATATTTTCCATAATATACCTCCAGTAAATCAAATAAAGCAGAAAGAAAGTATTCCTTCTAAAACAATAACTCCAATTAGTCGCGAAAAATCAATGCGACCTAAAATCAATAAACCTTCAAAAGGTTCCATAAACCAATTAGCTACCGTGTGTACTATTCTCGGAAACTTATACTCGTATGAATTTGAAAAGAGCGAAAATATAATATCGAGGGATACAATTATCGCATACCCTTGTAAAATATAATACAAGATTATTTTAAAAATTGCAAACATTATTTTAAATCCTCATAATATTGATATAAAGTGCCATCTTCAAATTCTTCTTTTCTAGCTAATAGAAACATACGTGCTTGAATTTTAAGAATCTTTCCATCCATAGCATAAAGTACGCCAGAAACAAACGCTAATAATTTATTAGCCTCATCTTTGTCAAGATTCTCAAAATTTGCAAGAACTGGATAACCAGCAAGAATTTTGTCACTGATTTCTAATACTTGCTCATCTGAAGCAGTTTTTATTACCATATATTCTATTTTGTCAAATGATGTTAAAGCATTTTGGTTGCGCTTCTTTTGATCAAGTTTTTCAACTTTTTCCTTTCTTTTAAATAAACCCATTTATATAATCTCCCAAATAATTTAATTTTATTATTTTATTTTAAGAATATTCTACCTAACCTTAAATCAGTTGCACCATATTTTAAAGCAATCTTATAATCATTAGTCATTCCCATCGATAAACGATGACAAGGAACATTATGAATATTCATTTCCTCAACCTGTTCTTTTAACTTTTTCATTTTAGAAAAATATCCTTCTAGTTCTTCTTCATCAAAAGTGAACTTAGCTATGCACATCAAGCCCACAACATGGATTTTCTCTAAATCTTGTATTTGCTTAACAAAACTTTTTAGTTTGCTAGCTGGTATACCTTGTTTATTTGGTTCTTCTGAAATATTGATTTGAATAAAACAGTCTAAAGGTTGTTCTAATCTCTTATTCAATTCAATAGCTAGTGAAATTCTATCTAATGAATGTAAGCAAGATATTTTATTTACTATATCTCTAATCTTACGAGATTGAACAACACCAAAAAAGTGCCATTTTATATCTTTATAATCTTTTAAAGCTTCATATTTTTCTAAAAACATATCAGTTCTATTCTCACCGAAATCTTTTATTCCATTTTTATAAAGCTCTAACGTTTGTTCTACATTCATATATTTTGTGGCAGCAATTAAAGAAACATTGGGATATTCCTTTAAATCATTTCTAACTAATTCAACTTGTTCTTTTATCCCCATTTTTCCCTCCAACAATTCTATGAGATTTATATAATTATTGAAAAAAAATAATAAAAAAATTACTTTTTTTTACAATATCTTACATTCTATATTATACACCATCTCACCAAAAAAATCAACGAAAAAACTAATTAATTTTACTAGACAAAAACACAAAAATATAAAAAAAAGCCTATTAGGCTCAATATCACTCCTCCTCGTTTTTAGATATAACTATGTAAATAAATTACCCCTTTTTCTAATTATTTTTTGGTAATATTTTATATCTTCACAATTTAATTTTAAAAGGACAATTAATTATACCACATTTTCTCAAAAAGTGTAACATTTTGTTATTTTTTTATATTTTTATGTATATTATTAAAACTGGTATCATATAAATTTAGTAAATAATCAGAAAAATATTTAAAAAAATAAATCAAAACATTTGACAAACATTATATAATTTGATATAATATCTATGCTGTTTTGATGGCTCTATAGCCAAGTGGTAAGGCGTGGGTCTGCAACACCCTGATCGTTGGTTCAAATCCGACTGGAGCCTCCAGTGAAAATTAAGTCTTGGTATTCCAAGGCTTTTATTTTTGAAATTTTATTACGATAGGTGATTATATGAACTCAAACAACCAAAATATATCAATGTTTTTGCTAGATATGGATGGAACGATTTATTTAGATGATGAATTAATTGATGGAGCATTAGAATTTATCCACACTTTAATCGAAAATAATATAAAATATATTTTTCTTACTAACAACTCATCAAAAAGTCAAAATGATTATTTAGAAAAACTAAAACGTCTTAACATACCTGCCACAAAAGATAATATTTACACTTCAGGGATGGCTACTTGCAATTATCTTAACGAATATTATCATAATAAAAAAGTATATTTATTAGGTACAAAAGCCTTAGAGCAAGAATTTAGAAACTATGGAATTGATCTTGTCGAGGAAAACCCAGATATAGTTGTTTGTGGATTTGATCGTGAACTTAACTATCAAAAATTAGAAAAAGCTTGTCAATTTTTATGCGATGGAGCCATATTTCTTGCCACAAATCCTGATTACGTTTGTCCAATTGCTAATAAAAGATACATTCCTGATTGTGGAAGCATTTGTGATATGATATTTAATGCCACTAAAAGAAAACCTACTTTTATTGGAAAACCTGAACCAATAATGATAGATTTGCTTTCTGAAAAATATAATATCGCCAAAGAAAACATATGTATGGTAGGCGATAGAATTTATACTGATATTAAAGCTGGTGTAAATGCCCACACAAAAACTATTCTTGTTCTTTCAGGTGAAAGTACTCTAGATACAATTAAACAATCGGATATAAAACCTGACTATGTTCTTTCATCAGTCAAAGACATAATTTCTTTAATAAAATAAAAGTCTCCCGAGGGAGATTTTTTATTTTATTTCTACATATTCTGTGTTTTTACTTTCTTCACAACTTTTAGGAATATGAAGTTCTAAAACACCATTAAGAAGTTTTGCAGAAATCTTTTCTTTCTTTATATTACCAATATAAAATTTCCTAGTTGTTGTACCAAAAAATCTTTCCTCATGCATATATTTATCATCATCATAAGGGTTATATCTTGTACCAACAACTTCTAAGTATTCACCATCTACCATTATTTTTATATCTTCTTTTGAAAAGCCTGGTACATCAATATTAATAATATACTCATTATCACTCTCGTAAATATCGCTTCTCATAAGTTGATTAACTTTTCCAAGTCTTAAAATTGGTAAATCCGAATTAATTTTTTTATCACAATTATCTATTTTAAAAAACATATTAGCTCACCACTAATATGTTTTCCTTTTTTTATATTTCTATTCATTTATTTTAATCTTCTACATCAAATGCTTCAATTGATTTTACTGCTTCTGGACGTGAATCACCATGTTTTACAAATAACATAGTTATGAATGCAAAAATACAGAAAATTACACTATAAGGGAATAAAACTCTCATTGTACCGCTAATATCCATAATAAATCCTGATAATATTGGTGTAATAATTTGGGCAAACATTGAAGCTGTATAATAATAGCCTGTATACTTACCTACATTACTCTCTTTAGACATTTCCACAACCATTGGATAAGAGTTTACATTAATAGTAGCCCATCCTATTCCAGCAATTCCCATTGTAAAGAAAATAAGGAATTTAGTATCTTTTGTAGCAATAGAACCTAGGAAGAAAGCAAACGCTAAAATAATAACACCCGCTAAAATAGTTTTTTTACGACCTATTTTACTAGCAATTATTCCGATAGGAATAAAGGCAATTAAAGCTGTCGCATTAGCAACAAGTAATGGTAAAGAATATCCCATATTCAAAACATCACCAGCATACACAGAAAATTTAGTAGTGGCAGCATTGTAAGCCATAAACCAAAAAATTATTGATAGAAGTATAAAAATAAAACTCTTTTTAACTTCTTTAGGCATTTTTTCTTCACTTTCAATTTTTTGTTCTTCTTCATCAATTGCATACATTTTACTTTCTTCTTCCATTTCTTTTACAAGCTTAGGTTCATTAACTTTAAAACAGAAAATAGTAAGTAATACAATCATTAAAACGCCAACTATTAAGAATAAAAGTATATAACTTTGATAATCTTTAGCAAAAAAATTCATAAGTAATAAGGAAATAATTCCGCCAACAGTTCCCATTAAGTTAATAATGGCATTAGCTTTACTACGAAGCGGTTTAATAGTAACATCAGGCATTAAACTTACAGCTGGAGTTCTGAAAGTTGACATGGACACTAAAACTATAAGTAAAATAATTAAAAAACCAACTAAATATGAGACATCACTTTTTGTGAAAACCCAAACAATCTTTCCACGTGCTTGCGTTGCATCTTCTTTCAATGAATAAAATTTTTTAATTCCTAATTCTTTAACAATATTAACAAAATCTTCATCATTGGCAATACATACATCTACATACTGCGTCAAATCTCTCATCACAACTTGAGCTTGTTCTTTAGACCACATTTTTCTCACAAATAACTTGAATATCATTTTCCTTACAATATTTCAAAGCACTTCTTACTGTATCCTCAACATATTTAGATACAGCTGGAGTTACACCTGAAAAATAGAAAACATCACCTGGCTCTAAGATATTTTCCCAATAATATTCGCTTGGCTGAGACAATGAGAAAGCACTAAATGCACGGTCATATACAACGTTTGGATTACGAACATCACGTCCTTTTTCAAAGAAAGAGATT
>ENA-OPNI01000587-OPNI01000587.1-human-gut-metagenome-genome-assembly--contig:-NODE-587-length-12140-cov-1.526851_pt1 | contig 12140 bp, 15 predicted proteins | sample MGYA00241538_ERZ501773 | MGnify/ENA primary metagenome ERZ501773 (study PRJEB25962, sample SAMEA2042556) | human gut metagenome | biome: human gut; feature: human-associated habitat; material: faeces...
GCGGGCGGGGGGAAATTTTGTAAGCAAAATCGTTTGCGTTGGGGGCGGGCGGTGGTGTATAATAATTGTGGGAGATTAGATTATGGGTACTGTTATGCTGGCGATCAAGATGGGGTCGTCAACCACAACTATTTATAGAGAGAAAGAGGGTTTTTTGCTTAAAGAGCCAAGCCTTGTTGCGATAACGGGGTCGGTTAAGGGCAAAGAGGTGTGTGCCGTTGGGTTTGAGGCAAAGAGGCTTCAAGGGCGGACGGCGACGGACGGTGTCACCAGTGTTGTTGCGCCGATTTATGAGGGCGTTATAACCGACACGGGGCTGGCGAGCGATATGCTAAGGCAATTTCTTGGTAAAGTGACGCCTAAACGCCTTATTAAGCCGAACTTGCGTGCGCTTGTATGCGTGCCGCTTGGGATAACTCTTGCTGAGAAATTGGCATTTGAAAAGGTGTGTTACCATGCGGGCGTGGGTGATGTTGTGTTGGTTCCGTCTATTATGTGTTCGGCGGTTGGGCTTGGCGTTGACGTGTCTTCACTTACGGCGAATATGGTTGTAAGCATTGGTGGCGGGTGCACTGACATTGCGGTGATTGCGCAAAGCACGCTTGTAAGCGGCGTCAATATTGGTATGGGTGGCGTCAATATTGATAAGGCGATTGAGCAACAGATTCTTGCTAAGTTTAACGTCATTATTGGTGACAACACGGCCGAGAAAGTCAAAAAAGAGATTGGGTCGCTGTACTTTAACGACGCGGGCGAGATAACCGTTACGGGCATTGACGCACAAACGAAAGAATCGCGCGAGATTGTGGTTACGGCGATGGATATTTATCCGGCCGTTGAGCATTATTACGCGAAAGTAGTTGAAAGCATATCAAGTGTTTTAGCGATTTGCCCGCCTGACGTCGTAAGCGACGTGACGCGCAATGGCATCTATTTTGTTGGGGGAGACAGCAAGATAATTGGGCTTGAAAAATATTTTAAAACCAAACTTGGCATCAAGGTGAACTTTGTTGACCAAGCGGACGACCTTGACGTTATGGGCGCGGCCGAACTTTTGGAAAACAGCGCGCTTTTGAAGCGTATTTTGGTAAACATTTAAACGTGTGCAGATTACGGCGGATGCAATTCACGGCGCGTGGCAGATTGTGAGTACGAGTGTATTCAAAACGTGTGGCGTACCGTAAACGCGGACTGGCACAATCTGGTAAGAAATTCGACAAAGTGTTTGATATTAAGGCATAATTATTTTGATTATGTCTTTTTTGTTTGCGCGCGAATGCTTGTTTGTTTGTTAAAATAGAATTACGGCAGATTGTAAAACAATGTGCGATAAAACAAGATGAGGTGGATATGGCGCGGACGATTTTGGTAACAAGTGGCAAGGGAGGCGTTGGCAAAACCACGGTGTGTGCGGGGCTTGGGGCGGCGCTTGCACGAATGGGGCAAAGCGTGTGTTTGATTGATTTTGATTTTGGCCTTAACAACCTTGACCTTATGCTTAATATTGAAGACAGGGTTATCTATGACGCGAACGCGGTGATGGCGGGACGGTGTAAGCTTAAACAGGCGCTGGTTGCTGACAAAACGCAAAACAACCTCTATTTCCTTGCGACAGGAAGGATGACGGCGGCGCAGATTGAGGGCATCGGCGAGATTTTAGAAAAACTTTCGGGCGTGTTTGATTTTTGTATTATTGACTGTGCGGCGGGTGCGGGCGAAAGTTTTAAGGCGGGGCTTAGTGCGTGCAGCGAGGTGTTAATTGTAACAAACCCGTCTATTTCAAGCCTTAGGGACGCGGTTAAATTGCGCGGGCTGATAGCGGGCGAAAAGGCAGAGCTTATTGGCTGTGTGGTTAATCGCATTCGGGGCGACCTTGTTGCGGCGGGCAAGATGATAAACGAGAACCAGATTGAGGAACAAACGGGGATAAAGGTGCGCGGTGTTATCCCTGAAAGCGATGATATTTTGGTTTATAGCAACACGTGCGCCATAAGCGAGTGTGGCGTTGCGTTTTCGTATTTTGAAAAACTGGCGAGCGCAATTTTAAAAAACCGCAATTTCAGAATTGATTATGTTTCCAAATATCGCGGCGTTTTTGGAGCGATAAAAAGCGTGCTTAAAAGGAATGCGTAAGGGAGGTGGCGATGATAAGTATTGATATCGGCACAAGGCTGTCATCAGTGTTGGTTATTGACAGGGCAAAGTCTGGCGCACAGTTAAGCCCGTCATTTAAAAGCGAACTTTTAAAAACTATTAATGATTTTGCGGTTATAAAAAAGGAGGTTAAGATTGATTTAACAACAAGAAGCGGAACAAGTATCCTTAATTTTTGTTGCGAAATTATTGATTTCAAACAAACTGAAAATTAAATAAATTAATTTAAAAAATAGGCAAATTCAATTAATAAAATTTAAAACAAAATTAAAAATATTAAATACAAAAACTAACTATAAAAAATGGTAAAAATATTATTTATTAAATAGTATTAATAAAAATATATTAATTAAAATTACATTGATTAAAAATATATTTAATGATTTGACCGTTAGCCTTTTGGTATAATTAAATTTTAATTAGCATACTTTTTAGTATGAAAAAAAGAGAGCTTAACAGCGACACAATCTATATAAAGCGCAAAAAACAAACCATATTTTCGTGGGTAATTTTTGGGCTTGTTTTTTTTAATCTGTGCGGGCTTTCGGTTGGTGGGTTTAGCGCCGCCAGTTATGTAAGTCGTATTGTTGAAAGCTGGGCGGCGGGCAATGAAAATATTGGCAAGATTAAATTCGTTTCAACCGACGAAGACGATATTATTGGGGTAACAAATATGTTAGATTTTAGTTTCAGTTTACCATTTAAAAATGGCACAATTGAAAAACTTGAAAACGGAAATTTAAGAGTTTCGGGTGGTGGAGATATTGTTGTTTATGCCTGCTATGGGTCTAAGGTCGTTGCGGTTGAGGATGGCGAAAGGGGGCGCGATATTACCTTTGATTGCGGCTTTGGAATAAAGGTTAAATATATGGGGCTTGACAACGTTGGCGTGGCGGTTGGTAATAAGGTTAAAAAGGGTGACGTTGTAGGAATTTGCAATGCAAGCGTTATAGAAGCGTCTGCCACTTACCAAAACAAACCGTACACAAAATATAAAGTTAAAGATGGAAGGCTTAGTTTGTTTTAAGTAAAAAACGCAAAATCGGGTGCAAATTATGAAAAAAGTGCCAAAATTTCAAAAAATGAAAGCAAAATTGCAGAAAATAAAGTTTGTTATCCATCCGCTGTTTTTATTATATGGGGCTGTTTGTTTCGTTTTGGGTATTGGCAAAATATTTCTTACTTTTTCGGTTTGCATTATTTGTCACGAACTTGTTCATATGATAGTTGCTAAAAGGCTGGGATATGCTTGTTCGCGAATAAAACTTATGCCATATGGGGCGGTGTTGGAGGCTGAAAGCGATGAATTTAACCCGCGTGACGAGGTTATGATTGCGCTTAGCGGGCCGCTTTTTAACTTGATTTGTGCGCTTATTTTTGTTGCGCTTTTTTGGGTTGCGCCGACCACGTATGGGTTTACGGCGGACCTTGTTGTTGCTAATTTAGGTTGCGGAATGTTTAATTTGCTACCGATTTTTCCTCTTGATGGAGGGCGGGTAATTTTAGCGGTTTTAAGCATAAATCATTCGCGAAAAACAAGTGTTAAGTTTGTTAAATTAGTTACCATTATTTTTGCAATATTTTTATTTGTAACGTTTTTAATTTCGCTTGCTATTTCGCCAAATCTTTCAATTGGTATTATGAGTTTTACGCTTTTTGTTGGCGCATTTAGCGAGGATAAAAACGCGGCATATAAAAGAATAATTGCAACCGATATTAAACGCAGAAAAATGCAGCACGGGCTGCGCGCGATTATAACATGTGTTGATGAAAATATGCCTATCGGTAAAGTTTATCGCGTACTTAGTTTTAATCACCTAAATATTTTAAATATTTGCAGAGGTCTTAAAATTATTAAACAAATTGACGAATTTGAATTTGAAAAAATAATTAAAAATTACCCAATAAATATTTCAATTGGCGAAGCAATTTTTGATAAAAATAATTTAAATTATAGTTTATCATTAATAAAAAATATTGAAAAAAAATAATGTGACTTTTATAAAAAATATTGCACACAGATAAAAAAGCCAAATATAAATTAATTATAAAAAAGGATACAAATTAATTGTAAATAAATGTAATAATAAATATGAAAAAATTATGATTTGATTTTAAGTATTATTAATCGTATCAAATTTGTTTGCGTGTTAAATTTTTAATTAATATTGACAGGCTGGCGCATATATGTTAAAATGCAGACAGGAGAAAGGGGTATGTTTTTAAGAAGGCACGGAAGATGTAATTATATTCATTTTGAAGATGTTCAAAAATTTATTGAAACAGAAATTGATAAAAAACCGATGACATTGGCGGCACAACAACGGCTTAAATATGACCCGATTGAAAACGTTTTTGTTTATAAAGATAAGCATAATGTAAGCTATGTAATAGACGATTTTATGTGCGCGACGCCGTCAAACGATACGGTTTTTGGGTTTGATACCAAGTTGCACTGTGCGTACCTTGAATATCTTTGGCGTAACCCAGCAGAAGGCGAGGTTGGCATCCCGCAGATGGCGGAACTTATTGCGGTGATGGAAGGCGAAATAAGCGAAAGATTAAGGATGGTTGAAGCGTTTGGCAATGAGATTTCTCAACTTAAATCAAGGATAGAGTCTATGCGTGGGGCAGGCAAAACCGATTCACTTGAACACAATAAAGACCAGCTTGAAAAAACGCTGAAATGCTTGGGCTGTGAGATTAAAAATTATCGAAACGCCTTTAAGCATATGCTTAATTATTCATCAAATCAAAATGCGATACAAAATAATAACAGCGCGCAAGAAGAAGGCGCACAAAAGGAGTAAAATTATGTTTCAAGAAAATACGTTTGTTACAACAAAAGAAGCGATTAAATTTATCGATAAGGTTTTGTTTAATGGCGAAAAAGTTAATTGGCTTAAACTTTATAAAATCAATGACCGTGACTTTTTTGTTCGCGACGGAGATACAGAGTATGTGTTTGGCGATTTCTATCTTTGCAAAATTACGCAAGAGGGTAAGAGTGATTTAACGTATAACACTGGCTATATTCAGTTTATGGTTGACAACGTTGATGATACAGTTAAGGCTGATTATGAAAGGGCGGCTATTGCGCATCTAAAATATGTTTATTATAATGCGGCGCAAGATTACAACTTCGCAAAAGATAAATTAAAAAACGCAAAAATGGAAGTAAAAACCGAAAATTTCAACAAAAAACTTGAAATCAATGCCAAAAATGTAGAAAATAAGGGCACGGCGCAAATCTATGAAGAACTGCAAACGGCGTCAAAAATGATGGCAAATGTAACCAATTGTATGCTTGATATTAAAACTGGATTGGTGTTTGACCTTGAAGAACAGCTTAGAGAGGTTGATGATTATATTCTTGATAAAACCTATCTTAGTGACTCTAATGATTTAAATAAATAGTAAAAAACAATAGCGCCTTATAAAATGTAAGGCGTTTTTTGTTGGACTGAGAGAAAAGGTGCAGGGCGATTATTAAATAATTAATATAAGTAAAATGTGTGAAAGTGTTGACAAAACGGCTGCGTTATGGTATCATACGGTCGTGCCACTTGCGAAGGGCAACTAAGAGAACTGAATTTAGAGCAATTGCTAATTAAAGCTTTAAATAAGTCCGCCTAGTGCAGTGAGACTGGATGTGAAGGAGGAAATATAATGTACGCTATTGTTGAGATCGGTGGTAAGCAGCATAAAGTTGAGGCTGGCAAATATTTTTTCACCGAGAAGTTGAACGCTAACGTTGGTGACAAGGTTGAGTTTGAAGCTAACCTTATTTCTGCCGATGGAAAAGTTTCTATTGGTAATCCAACTGTTAAAAATTCGAAAGTAGTTTGTGAAGTTCTTGAGCATGGCAAGGAAGACAAGATTGTTGTTTTCAAATACAAGGCTAAAAAGAACGAGCGCAAGAGACAGGGTCACCGTCAACCTTATACGAAACTTATGGTAGTTTCAATCGGTTAGTATGACGAAAGTAAAAATAACAAAAAAAGACAATCATATCATCAAGGTCGAGTGTGACGGTCACACGGGCTATGGAGTTTATGGCGAAGACATTGTTTGCGCGTCTCTGTCAAGTGTGGTGCAAACTGCTGTGTTGGGGCTTTTGGCCGTGGCGAAGGTGGACGTTGATTTAGTGCGTGATGACGAGCGCGGCTATATTAAGTTTAGCGTGAACCCGTCTCACGGCGAGGCGCAGATTAAGGCAGACGCGATTTTAGACACGATGCTTTGCGGAATTAGCGACCTTAATGAAGGTTTTTCAGATTTTATTGAATTGGAGGTAGATTAGTATGTTTATTAATATCCAACTGTTTGCTCATAAAAAGGGTGTCGGCTCGTCGAGAAACGGCCGTGATAGTAATGCTCAAAGACTTGGCGTTAAAAAGTTTGCTGGCGAAAAAGTTTTGGCCGGTAACATTATCGTTCGTCAACGCGGAACAAAGTTTCATCCCGGTAACAATGTAGGTATCGGTAAAGATGACACCTTGTTTGCAACGGCTGACGGCGTTGTTAAGTTTGAAAGATACAACAGAGATAAACAACAAGTTTCAGTTTATGCTGAATAGTTTTAAGGCCGACTTGTGGAACTAAGTCCGCGGGTCGGTTTTTTGTTGTGAATTTTTGTTTGACAAGCGGGCGCGATAAATCTTATAATTAAATGAACATTAGGTTTGTGAGGGGATGTTATGGCAACTGAAGCAGAGATTGTTGACGCAAAAATCAAACTTAAAGAGGCCAATGATGTTGTAAACAGCATTATTGACCGATACGTGCGAAACTCGATGGCTGGCATTGCGGGCGAAAAAAATGAGTACGTTTTAAGCGATATGCTTTTAAGGGGCAAAATTGACGTAAGTGAAATTGGTGACGAGTTTGGCTCTGTCCGCATTGATGAAAGCGTAAACGCCGAAGAGATGGATTCAAGTCATAGCGCCGAAAGTGGTATTGTTGATGAAAAGGGCGTGGCGCAGCATAATGAAAAAGCGCAAGGCGATGAACTTGGCGCTGCGCAACAAGCCGAAACCGAGGTTGATGACGAACGTGACGTAGCGCAACAAATCGAAAATGAGGTTGCTGATGAGCACGGTGCGGTACAGCAAAATAGTATGCGGGTTGAAAGCGATATGGCGGCCAGTGCGGATACGAAACGTGAAAGTGCGCTTACATCTGTGTTTGACAATGATAAGGCAAAGGCAAGTCAAGATGATTTGAACGCGGGTGGCGTTGTTAATGGCGCGCAAGATGACGATTTTATGGCGCAGATTCGCGCAATGCAAAATCAAATGCAGGCTGAAAAAGAAGGTGCGGCCGCAGTTGATGTTGCTGATAATACTTACGGTGATGCGATGGGTCAAGCCGACTTAGGTGCGGGCAATAAGACAGAAAGCTCAGTTAGATTTAACGAGTTTGGCGAGATTGTGCGCGATGACAATACGTCTGTAAATACGCGCGATGTAAGTGGTGCCGAGGCTGGCCAAGACATTCCAACGTTTACGCCGCCTGTTATGGACGACGAAATGCCAACATTTACGCCGCCTGAAAATCAGGCCGAAAATGGAGCTGGAAATGGCGTTGGAAATGTTGATGAAAACGTGAACAAACTTGGCGCTGATAACGGCAATGGCGAAAAAGTCGAGGATAGCAAAGCTGCTGAGGTTGATAATAATAAAGAGTTTAAGCCGATAGACTTTTCGTTTGAAGACGAGAACGAGGTGGCGGCTGAGGCTGAAAATGAAAAACAGGCCGAACTTAGCGCAGAGGCTGCGTCGGGGCGAGTTGATAACCTTAGCGACGATGCGCTTGAACGCTTAAAAGCCAGCCTTAAGGTTGCGGGCGAAGAAGAGCGCGAAAGGTAACGCGCGGTGCCTAAAAGTGAATTTGATGCAAAGCAGATGGCTAATATGAATTAATTTAAATATCGCTTAAAATAATGTGCTTATTACAAAAAAATAAAAGGGGCGGCAGCGCTCCTTTTTTGTGATTTGTTTGGTATTTTTATAACTGTAGTGCTAATAGTTGACGCGTATGAAATTGACTGGTGACCTATATTTTAGCGGCGGGTTTTGCGGTCGATAACCTTGTCAATCTTGTGTTGAAAAAATAGGCCGTATTCTTTGCGGGCGTCTAGTTCGCCTTGCTCAAAACGCTGGATACAATTTTTAAGAGTTGATTTAAAAGCGGTTTCATTTTTATATTTATAGGCAAGATTTTTTAGCATAACGATGGTGTATTTTTGGGCGTCGCGCTCAATGGCCTGCATATTATAGATGGTTGGATTATCGGTTGCGGTGAAATATGCTTGCCAGTTTTTCTTCCAGCGGCGGGGGGAAGTTTAAAAACGGGATGTGCTTGCGGCGCACGATATTATATTGATACGCGTGGCGCCCTTCGTGGATAATTGTTTCCATCGCGTGAAAGCGCAACTTGTGATGATAAAGAAGTTGGTCGTTGATAAAAATGTGTTGATTGTTTATGCTTGTGGCCTCAAAAAGACCAAGGCAACCCTCGGGTAGGTCGGGATTGACGCAAACTATGGTCGGCTTGCGGTGTTGCTTTTTGGCCATCTTATTTTCAAGCGCTTGAAGAATTTGAAGGCGCTTATCTGGCGTGTAGTTTTGCCAATGGCTTCCTCTAAATTTTGAAAACACAAATAACATTTACTTTTCCTCTTAAATATGATACAATAATTTGAAAGTTAACGCAAGGGGATAATATGGACTATTACAAAAAGGGTGATAATATAATAATTCCTAAATGCAAAGAATTTAACCCGCAGCATATTTTAGAGTGCGGGCAAATATTTAGGTTTATTAAAAATGGCGAAGAGTGGACGGTGTTTAGCGGTAAAAATATTGCAAAAATACGTGAAAACGATAAAAATTATGTGATTTTTTCAACAAATGTCTGCTATTTTGCGAACTTCTTTGATTTTGAAACGGACTACGCGGCGATTAAAAATAGCCTTAAAGCTGACCCTATACTTGCAAAATGCATCCCCTTTGGGGAAGGGATAAGAATATTAAGAGGCGACCCATTTGAGATTATTATTTCGTTTGTTATATCGCAAAACAATAACATAAAGCGTATTCAAAAGATTATTGAAAGGCTTTGTGAGGCGGGGGAAGAAATTAAGTTTGACGGCGAGGTTTATCACGCTTTTCCAACCGCTCAGTGTTTGGCCGAAAAACCTTTTGAATTTTTTGCGTCGCTGGGCGCTGGATATCGCGACAAATTTCTTTATAAAATAACGCGCGAACTTAAAGGCGTTGATTTAAATGAAAAGGCTACGCTTCCAACTAAGGAATTAAGAAAGTGGCTTATCTCTTTGTCTGGCGTTGGCCCAAAAGTTGCAGACTGCATTTTGCTTTTTGGGTTTGGACGAATGGATGTGTTTCCCGTTGACACGTGGGTTGAACAAGTTTATAACACCCTGTTTTTTGAAGGCAAGAAAAATCGCGAACAGATAGCCTTATATTTTGTAAATCGATTTGGTAAGCTTTCAGGCTACGCACAACAATACTTGTTTTATTCGGCACGGTCTTTTGATGTTTTGAAAGCCAAAAGTAGTGAGGATAGCAAATAACAAAAAACGCAAAATTGAATAAAAAATATGTAAAAACACGCTAAAAACGCTAAATTTAGCGTGTTTTTTGTTGTTTTTAATATCTCTACTTGCTTTAAATTTTGGGTTTTTGAGGGATAAATGGTATGCAATTGGTTAGGTATGTTTTTTAGTTGGCTATTATACAAAATGTAATTATATTGCGCGAATAATTTACCGCAAAAATATATGTATAACAATAAAAATATTGTAAAAATATTAAAATCAAATTAAATAACTGCGAAAAATGATTTTAAAAATATTGATGAATTAAGGGGGCTGCTGCTGGGGCTGTTGTTTCGTCATGATAGAATGATAACAGAACAATTGGTAATTGAGTTGTTAATTAAGAATGGATAAGCAAATCAAGTTTTAATTTTAAGATTGATATTGATTTTTGAATGTTTGTGTGATAAAATGTAATCAATAAAACTTTAAGGCAGATGGGTTAAGTTGAATTTGACGAAAGTTAATCGTTAATTTAATTTGAGTTTTGTTTGCTGGGAGGGAGTTATGAATTTGAATTTAATTGCTGCACTTAGCACGGGGGCGATTATCGGGCTGTCAGTAGCGGGGGCTGTTATTTTGGCAGCGTTTATTATTATGCTGTGTATGGTTCCGTTAAGGCTGTGGTTTAGGGCGCTTGTTTCGGGCTCGCATGTTTCGATGGGCAAACTTATCGGGATGAAGATAAGAAAGGTTAAAGTGCAAGATATAGTTTTAAGTTATATCAGCGCGAAAAAGGCGGGGCTTAAACTTGACATTGACGACCTTGAAACGCATTTTTTGGCGGGCGGTAATGTTGACCGTGTTGTTAAGGCGCTTATCAGTGCGCACTCGGCCAATATTGACATTTCGCTTGAAACGGCCAAGGCGATTGACCTTGCGGGGCGCGATGTTTATGAGGCGATAAGGACAAGTGTTGTGCCTAAGGTTATTGAAACGCCAACCATAAGCGCGGTTGCAAAAGACGGTGTTGAACTTAAAGTTAAGGCCAAGGTTACGGTTACGTCTAATATTCATCGCCAGATAAGCGGCGCGGGCGAGGACACAATCATTGCGCGTGTAGGCGAGGGCATTGTTACCACCGTTGGGTCAGCCAACTCGCACAAAATCGTGCTTGAAAACCCTGACCTTATTTCGGCCACCGTGCTTTCAAAAGGGCTTGACAGCGGCACGGCGTATGAAATCTTGTCAATAGACATTGCTGACATTGATGTTGGCGTTAACATTGGCGCGCGCCTTGATATAGATAAGGCTATCGCGCAAAAGAAGATAAGCGAGGCTAAGGCTGAGGAGCGAAAGAGTATGGCCAATGCGCAAGAGCAAGAGATGAAAGCGAAAGTGCAAGAAATGCAGGCTGAACTTATTCGTGCAGAGGCCGAGGTTCCAAAAGCGATGGCAAAGGCGCTGCAAGAGGGCAAGATGAGCGCGATGGACTATTATAAACTTCAAAACTTGCAGGCAGACACCCAGATGCGCAAAACGATTGGAAAAGACGAGACGCCAAAAACTAACAAGCCAAAGGCGTAAAGTAAGGACGGGTTTTGGATGATTTATGTTTTTATAGGCCTTGTTGTTATGTTCGTTTGGTTCACCGTTTGGGCGGTGGTTAAGGCTAATGACTTTAAGTCTAAGCCGAAAGAAGAAAAGAAAGAGTCGGCGCCACCTCCACCACCACAAACCGACGAATACGTTTTTGTTACACAAGAAAAGCCTAAAAAGGTGAAGATTAAGAAGAAAGAAAAAGAAGAGAAAGTTAAAGGCGAGGCGCAGGTTGTTTCGGTTTTTAAGTCAACTGAAAAGGCGGACGAAGAAAAAACCGCCACCGATGACCGCGCTTCGTGTCGGAGATAAACAAAGGGACGAAAAAAACCCCGCAACCGATGACCGCGAAGAGCTTTATCAAAAATATATCGCACAAGAAAATGGTGCGGAGGGCGATATGGAATCTGGCGCTGACGGTTCGGGCGCTCGTGGCGACGCGGGCGTAAGAAGACCTCAGCCGTTGCCACTTTCAGACCGAGATATTGAAAGGCGTATTGCACAGATTCGGCGTGACAATTTTGAGGCGACCGACAAGCCGCAAAGTGATGGCGAATCGTTTAAAGAAGAGCCGACCTATTACGGCTTTGGTGTTGGGTCAAGCGCGCACGACCACGGAAGTATGAAAGACCCTAATTTTGACCCGTGGGCGAACGAGAACAAGGCGGCGCCCCTTTCGCCGCGCGGGGCAGGGCTTTCGCGAAGAGACTATGGCGACCTGCTTGATGATGACGACGATTTTGTTGATTTTGAAGCGATTGACAGAATTATGAACAACCGTCCGCATATGGGTCCGGGGTCTAGGCCAAGGCCAAGCGGTTTTGGT
>ENA-OPNI01000589-OPNI01000589.1-human-gut-metagenome-genome-assembly--contig:-NODE-589-length-12110-cov-1.648362_pt1 | contig 12110 bp, 7 predicted proteins | sample MGYA00241538_ERZ501773 | MGnify/ENA primary metagenome ERZ501773 (study PRJEB25962, sample SAMEA2042556) | human gut metagenome | biome: human gut; feature: human-associated habitat; material: faeces...
TATAGCTGATCCAGGAGCCGCGCTTCTGGATGATATCATATTCCGTTGCCAGATCCAGCAGGCTGCCTACGGAGGAGATGCCTTCATTGTACATGATGTCGAATTCGCATTCCGTGAAGGGAGGGGCCACCTTGTTTTTGACTACCTTGATTTTGGTGCGGTTCCCGGCTATGACGCCGTCGCTGCCCTTGATCTGGCCGATGCGGCGGATGTCCACACGTACGGAGGCGTAGAATTTCAGGGCGCGGCCGCCGGGGGTGGTTTCCGGATTGCCGAACATGACGCCGATTTTTTCACGGATCTGGTTGGTGAAGATGCAGACGGTACGGGCCTTGGAAATGAAGCTGGTGAGCTTGCGGAGGGCGGCGGACATCAAACGGGCCTGGGCTCCTACCGTGGAATCCCCGATTTCTCCTTCCAGCTCCTGCTTGGTGACCAGTGCGGCCACGGAGTCCACCACGATGACGTCAATGGCGTTGGAGCGGACAAGAGCCTCGCAGATTTGCAGGGCTTCTTCACCGGAACTTGGCTGGGAAACCAGCAGGTCGTCCAGGTTCACGCCCAGGCGGGCGGCATACTGAGGGTCCAGTGCGTGTTCCACGTCAATGAATGCAGCCAGGCCTCCGGATTTCTGGGCCTGGGCGATGGCCGTCAGGGTCAGGGTGGTTTTACCGGAGGATTCCGGTCCGTAGATTTCCACAATGCGGCCGCGGGCAAAGCCGCCCACACCCAGAGCGCGGTCAATCAGAAGGTTGCCCGTGGGAATGACGTCCACTTCCATTTTGACGTTGTCTCCAAGGCGCATAATGGCGTTTTCTCCGAAGTCTTTCTGGATTTGGGAGAGGGCCAGGTCAAGGTTGCGCTTGCGGGCTGCCGCCAGTTTTTCCGCTTCGGGGGATAAAGGTGTTTCGTTGCTCATATATCGTAGCGCAGTATAACCGGGACAGCCTTATTGGCAAGTGTTCTGTGGGTCTTCGCAGACTCATTCCTCATTGAGAAAGAACAGAATTCTGACATGGGAAGAATCTTGTGAAAACCGGGTGTTCCGTTCGGCGGGAAATTAGGGGAAACAGGGGGAACGGAACCGGAAAAGAAGTTTGGAGCCGGAGAAGAACACGGTTTTTCCGGAGAACGTCTGGGGGCGTTATTCTTCAATCGGCTCCGCAAGAGGAATATCCTCGTAGGAATTGTCAAAGATGACGGGAATGTTGTGCTCCGGAATCAGGTTGATGGAACTGATTTTGCGGTGCGTCTGGCGTGCATGCCGGAGGGCGCGGGACAGTTTTTCCACCTGGTGTTCCAGGCCGTAATGGCTGAAAGTAGCCTGGCAGTCATTGGTAAAACGCACACAGAAAGACCAGTCGTTGGGCGTCGTTATGGAGACGATGCTGGGAAGGTATTCCGTTACCGTGCCGGAAAGCAGTTCAATCAGTTTCATGGGCGCTTCCAGTTCCCGGATGCTGACGCCGTAGCTGAGTTTGCCGGAACTGGGCGGCCTGAGCGTGACGGAGGGCATGCGCTTTTCCCGGATATAAGGCATGTGGACCTGCTCCATGCAGGGGAAGATGACGCCTTCCTTGTCTGCCAAAGCGCCGTACGTGGCATCTCCCGGGTGAATTCCCAGTTCCGGGCAGTCAATCCAGGCCACGGGTATGCGCGCGTCAATGTCCACCAGCAGCGTGGGGTTGGAGGATATCTGGCGTTTGACGGAAGCCCGGCGGATGGCGGGACATTTTTTCAGGCGCTGCTCCAGCTCCGCGGCGTCTATGGAAAAAATGTTGTCCTGCGGCCCTATGCCCATAACGGAAAAGGCCTGCTCAAAGTTGAAAATGCCGTTGCTTTTCAGGGTGACGGTGTCGATGGAAAGCCAGTCGTATTTGAGGATGTAATCTTTCCAGAGAAAAACGATAGCCCCGATTAAGCCGAAAATAAGCGCGTAAACGGTGACAATGTGGTACAGCTTGCGCCGGAAGAGCCAAAAACGGTAGTTTTTGCCCTTGCGTTCGATGGTCTCTTTTCTGGCCTCCCGTTCCAGAAGAAGCATTTCCGGCCTTTTGGCGGAACGGGGGACTGGCGTTGTGGCTTTGTGCGACATCGGGGGGTGCGGGAGGGGCGACTCCCCGCCCTCTGTCAAATATTACGTTATTTACGGGGGGTGACTAGCGATAATTCCGCTATTTTTTCGCAGAGGTCTTCATAGGGCCATCCGGAGGCCGCCGCCGCCTTGGGAAGCAGGCTGGAAGGGGTCATGCCGGGAATGGTGTTGATTTCCAGCACGAAGGGGGCGCCGTCTTCCTCGCGCAGCAGTACGTCCACGCGGCCGTACACTTCCACTCCGGCGGCCTTGTAGGCTTTCAGGGCCGCCTCCTGCACGTTGGCGGCGGTTTCTTCCGGAAGATCCGCCGGGCAAATATAATCCGTGCCGCCGCCCATATTCATCCACGGGTATTTGTTGCTCAGGTCATAGAAGCCGGAACGGGGGCAGATATGAATAACGGGAAGGGCTTTCCCGTCCAGAATGCCGACCGTCAGTTCCTTGCCTTGAATGAACTCTTCCACCAATACGGTGGTGCCGTGGGTTACGGCTTCCTCCATGGCGGGGAGCACATCCTCCTGCCTGCGGACGATGTGGACGCCCACGCTGGAACCCTCGCAGGGAGGCTTGATGACGAAGGGCAGGGGGAGGGACGGCATCACGATGCCATGGGAACAGTCCAGAATTTCCGCATGCGGCGTAGGAACTCCGGCTTCCAGAAAAACTTTTTTGGATTCTGACTTGTTGAAGCACAGGGCGCTGGAACGGGAGCCGGCCCCTGTGTACGGAACGCCGCGTTCTTCCAGAATGGCCTGGAGGGTTCCATCCTCACCGAAAGTGCCGTGGATAATGTTGTAGGCCAGCTCCGTGCCTTCCGGCAGCCGGAAATCCGGGCCGTGCACGTCCACCTTCGTTACATCGGTGAATCCGGCCCGGCACAGGGCGTCGTAAACGGAGTTGCCGGAAACAAGGGATACTTCCCGTTCTGACCCGGGACCTCCGAGCAGGAGGGCGATTTTGAGGTCGCGCTTGAGAGTGTTCATATTGGAATAAATAATGAATGGGTTAAAACTGGGGGTCCCGGTCTCCGATGACCTGGGCTTCCGATTTCAGGTCGATGCCGCGGTTTTCCTTGGCCTCCTTGCGGATCATGTCGATCAGGATGGTGATGTCCCTCGCTCTGGCATGACCCCGGTTGATGATAAAATTGGCGTGCACGTCTGATACGCAGGCGTCTCCCACGCAGGCGCCTTTCAGCCCCAGTTCATCAATGAGCCTGCCTGCCGGGATTTCCGGCGGGTTTTTGAAGATGCAGCCGGCGCTGGCTCCGACGGGCTGGGAAAGCTTCCGCCTGGCCCGTGCCGCCTCCAGAAGACGCTCCATTTCTTCCGCAGGGGCGGGCTGCGCCTCAAACACGGCCTGAAGCACAAAATTGTGGACCAGGTCCGGAATGGAACGGTACTGGACGTTCAATTCTTCCCTTGTATGGCTGCGGATTTCCCCGTCTTCATCCAGACAGGTGACGGAAACGAGGTTTTTGACCATATCCATGCCCATGGCTCCGGCGTTCATGCGGAGGCTTCCTCCCACATTGCCGGGAATGCCGTCCATCCATTCCAGGCCGCCAAGGCCGTTCTGGACGGCGGTGGAAACCAGTTTTTTCAACCGCACGCCCGCTCCGGCGGTGAGGCGGTTCCCCTGGATTTCCAGCACATCGAATTCTCCCCCGGAGGGGTGGATGACGGCGCCGCGCAGTCCGCCGTCCCTGACAATGATGTTGGAACCGCGGCCAATGACGTGTACGGGGATATTCCTGTCCCGGCAATAGTTGACGGCCGCCTGCATTCCGGAAAAGGTGGAAGGCTCCAGCCAGTACTGGGCGCATCCGCCTACTCCCATGGTGGTATGGCGTGACATGGGTTCGTACAGTTTGCCTTCCAGAGAACCGCCCGCAGTGCGTTCCAGATCCTCCAGCAGGGCCAGGTCGCGCGCGATGCGCATGCCGCATTCATGGACGTTCCCTGCTCCCAGCGTCAGGAACAGGTCTCCGGGTTTCAGCGCGTTGCCGATGGTGTGGTGGGCTATGCCCAGGTCGGGAAGGTAACGGGTTTCCACGGGGCCGTGCCTGTGCATGGCGTTGATGATCGTCTGCCCGCTTACCCCTTCAATAGGCAGTTCGCTGGCGGGATACACGTCCGCTACGAAAACGAGGTCCGCCTCCTGGAGCACCTTGCCGAAGTCATCCGCCAGAAGCTGCGTGCGCGTGTAGCGGTGCGGCTGGAAGTAAACTACCAGGCGGTTCGGCTGGAGGGAACGGGCAGTTTGGAGCGTGGCGGCTATTTCCGTTGGGTGGTGGCCGTAGTCGTCCACAATCCGGATGGAGGAGGAAAGGTATTTGGTTTCAAAGCGCCGTTTGGCTCCCGCAAAGGAGGCCAGGCCCCGCATCACCGCCGGGAAATCCACGCCCAGTTCCGTTGCCAGAGCAATCGCGGCCAGGGAATTCAGGACATTGTGGCGTCCGGGTATGCCCAGCTCCACGCGGCCCAGTTCCTCTTTCCCCTTCAACACGGTGAACAGGGTGCGTCCGCGGCGTTCCAGCACGTCCGTAGCGGTGTAGTCCGCATCGGACCAGCCGTAGGAAACGGAATTGGGGTACTTGGCGCAGACATCCTCAGCGCCGGGATGCGCGCGGCAATAAATAATCTTGCCGCGCGTCTGGGAGCAAAGCCGGTCGAACACGGCCTTGATTTCATCCAGATCCTTGTAGTGGTCCAGGTGTTCCGGTTCAATGTTGAGGACGATGCTGTGCTCCGGAATGTAATTTACCAGCGTGCCGTCGCTTTCATCCCCTTCCGCCACCAGGTATTCGCTGTCTTCATTCCAGTGGGCGTTGGTTCCCAGCACGGGGATTTCCGCCCCCACGTAGTGGCACGGACGCATGCGGCCTTCCCTCATCAGGTGCGCGCAGAGGGCTGAAGTAGTGGTTTTTCCATGCGTACCGGAGACCACGACCCCTTTCTTCCCGTTCAGGATGGCTGCCAGGCATTCCGCGCGGCGCATGCAGGGAATATTCAGCTTGCGCGCTGCCGCCAGGGCCGGATTGTCCGCCCGGATGGCACTGGAATAAATGACAATTTCCGCATCGGAAACGGCGTCTGCGGAATGCGGGCAGGAGAAAGACAGCCCCAGGCTTTGAAGCCGTTCGGTCTCTGCGCTGGTCACCCGGTCACAGCCGCTCACCCGGTGCCCCATTTCCATCAGCATGAGCGCCAGGCCGGACATGCCTGACCCGGCTACCCCGATGAGATGTAGGCGTGCCGGGTGTTCCCTGTCTGTCAGTCTTTTGCGTAAGGTTTCAATCATGGGAGGCTGCATGGTCCGTATGTTCAATGACATTGGCGATGCGGGATACTGCATCAGGCATGTCCAGACGTAAAGCACATTCATTCATGGAGGCCAGCAGGGAGGAATCCTTGAGTACTTCATTCAGGAAAGCCGCAATATCGTCCGACGTGAGGGTGTTTTCACGCATCATGCGCGCCGCGCCGTGGGCCGCGAAAACGCGTGCGTTGTGTGCCTGGTGATCGTCTGCGGCGAAGGGGTAGGGAACCAGCAGGGCGGCCTTCCCCATATGGGCCAGTTCCGTAAGGCTGGACGCCCCGGAACGGGAAATGACCACATCCGCTGCGGCATAAGCGGCAGCCATGGCGGAACAGAATTCAATGACGTGCACGTGGGGCATGTCCGCCGTCAGCTGGCTGACGCGTGCAAAGTCCGCGGAGCCGGTGATGATGAGAAAGTCGCACAGGTCTGCGCATTGCCGGGCGGCTTCAATGACTAGGGAATTCAGATTCCTGGCCCCCTGGGAACCGCCCATTACCAGGGCCACGCGGCGGTCCTGGGGCAGGTTGAGCTCCGCCCTGGCTTCGTTTTTGTCTTTCCGGGCCACCATTTCCTGGCGTACCGGAGTGCCGGTGACAATGCATTTGGCGGGATTGAAGTAGTGCCTGGCTTCCTCAATGCCCAGCAGCACGTTCGTGCAGCATTTGGCGGTCATGCGGTTGGCCTTTCCGGGCAGCGCGTTGGAATCGTGCACGTAGGTGCGGATTCCCTTGCGGTGGGCGGCGTAAACGGGAGGGAATGAAGTGAATCCTCCCATGCCGATGACGACGTCCGCTTCCACCTCGTCCAGAAGATGGCGGCTGAAACGGATGGCTTTGTACAGCCTGACGCCGAACCCCAGCAGGGACAGGGATGGGATTTTGGGCATCGCGATGGCCTCAATGGTGCGGAAGTCAAGATCCCCGTAATTTTTGCTGGCCTGGGCGTCCACTTTCTTCTGGGAGATGAGGAGCGTGACGCGGTGGCCGCGCTTTTTAAGTTCCTGGGCTACGGCTATGCCGGGAAAAAGGTGCCCCCCCGTGCCGCCGCAGGCGATCACGATGTTCAGGGAGGGATGTTTGAGAGAGGGTTCAGTCATAATCTTACGTCAATGGAGCGTTCGTCTTTGCGGGTGATTTCACAATTGGGCTGGGCGCCGGTGGAAAACCTCTGGATGCTGGTGAGCATGCCCAGGGCGGCCAGCGTAAAGACCAGGTTGGTGCCCCCGAAGCTGATGAAGGGCAGCGGCAGGCCGGAATTGGGCACGGCGTTGGTTACCACGGCGATGTTCAGGATGGCGGGACAGAAAATGATGGCGACAATCCCCACGGCCAGAAACCGTCCGTAGGTGTCCCGGCACTGCATGGCCACGCCGATGCCGGCATACGTCATCAGGAAATAGCAGAGCAGGACGAACATGGTCCCGTAAAAACCGAATTCCTCTCCCAGCGGCGCGAAAATGAAGTCCGTGTGGGCGAAGGGAAGCGTGCCGTGTTTTTCCGCGCTGTTTCCCAGGCCCACCCCGTCCAGCCCCCCTCGGGACAGGGCGATGGAAGCACGGTACTGCTGGAGGCCGGCGCCCAGGCGGTGGGCGTCCAGGTCTTTCCAGGCCAGGAAACGTTCCAGGCGGTTGGCGTTGCTCTGCACCAGAACGTACAGGGCCGTTCCGGCCAGGGCGAAAGCCCCGCCCAGGTAAATTTTGCGCGTTCCGGCCACAAACATGACGCAGAACGCGGCCAGGGCCAGGGCTACGGAGGTGCCCATGTCCTTTTCAAAAAGAATCAGGGCAAGAGGAATGCCGAAGATAAGGCCGGGCATCACAAAACCCCACCAGAAAGAGGTGGTGCGGTCCCGGTACAGGGCCAGCCAGTTGGCCAGGGCCATCATCATGCAGAGTTTGGCGCATTCGCTGGGCTGGAACTGCATGCCGATGGTGATCCAGCGGCGTTCCCCGTTGATTTCCTTCCCGATGCCGGGCACATAGCACAGCACCAGCAGAAAACAGGCCCCTCCAAGGATCCACCAGATATACTTCCTCCATATCCGGTAGTCTATCCGGGAGAGAATCATGGCCCCCACCAGCCCGGCGCAGGCAAAGGCGGTCTGCTTGAACAGGGGTTCGTACGGGTGCTTGGTTTCCTCCGCCCACGCCGCCGTGCTGGATACCATCACCAGGCCTACGACCAGAAGGCAGATGACGAAGAACCAGACCAGAATCATGCAGACTTTGGAAGACATGGCGGCGGAAGGGCAGGAAGATGCCTACTTTTTGGGGATCATGATTTTTTGCCCGATTTTGAGACGCGCTACGTCCCGGTCATTCATCTTGTTGAATTTTTGGAGGGTACGCCAGTTCATTTTGTATTTGCGGGCGATTACGGAGAGGGTTTCCCCTTTCTTCACAATGTGGGGCACGCTTTCCGGCTCCAATTCCTCCGCGGCGGACTTTTCCGGTTCAAATTTGTCTCCTGGCCGGGCCGGAATGACGAGCGTGCTTCCGCTGACAAGGCGCTGAACTTTGGGATTGACGGCTTTCAGGTCATTGACGGCCACCTGGTTGTCACGCGCGACGCGTTCCCAGGTATCTCCCGTGCGCACGATGTGGCGCGCAGGACCTGCCACCGGGGCTGCATCCGGAATGTGTTCCTCCACCGCAGGGGCCGGCTGCCTGTTGGGGCGAGCGTCCACTACCTGTTCCGGCTGCGTGATGGTGACCGGGGCTGCGGGGGGGGCCTGGGGAACCTGGGACAGAGCGGCCGGGGGCGCTGCGGGAGCGGGGCGCTGCGGGACGGTGGGCGGCGCGGGCAGGGCGGCTGCCATTTCTACGGTTTCCGCCGTGTTTCTGAACCAGGTGCTGCGGACGTAAACGCCGCCGATGACGAGAAGGTGAAGAAGAAGAAGGACGACGAGCCAGCGCACGACGGTGCTGCTGGGCGCGTCATCTTCAAATTCGGAGACGCGGGCGCGGTATTTGCTGAGTTTGGCGCGGAGTACGGTGCCCATTTTGCGTTTCGGACGGGTGCGTCCGGTCGGATTGTGATCAGGTGTCTTGGTCGTTTTCATGATGGTCGTTTTCTGGTGAATTGTCAGGAAAGGAGGGAAGGGCGTTCACCGCGTCCCTGAAGGCCTGGCCGCGCTGAACATAGCCGGTGAACATGTCAAAGGAAGAAGTGCCGGGAGAGAACAGGACGGTGTCTCCCTGCCGGGCGAGAGAGCGTGCCTTCTCCACGCAGGCCTCTACATCTGCGGCTTTTTCCGTGGGGACTGCGGGGGAAAAAGCGTGCTGGAGCTGGTCCGCAATCTGGCCGAATACCACGCAGGCGCGCACTTTTTCTTTCAGCATGGGCCGCAGGGGTACGTAATCCAGCCCCTTGTCCTTGCCTCCGGCAATCAGGATGACGGGGGAATGTTGTGATTTCAGAGCCGTTTCCAGCGCATGCAGATTCGTGGCTTTGGAATCGTTCAGCCACAGCACGCCGTCCAGTGTGCGGACGGTTTCGCAGCGGTGGCCGGGGGGCGCGAACTCCTTCAATACTTCTGCGGCTGTTTCTGCGGGAATGCCCAGGTGGCGGCATGCCAGGACGGCGGCCATGGCGTTTTCCGCATTATGGCGCTGGTTCAGGGCGGTCTCTTCCAGGTTCAGCAGGGAAGCGCCGCCCTCCAGGATCAACGGTTCGCGGTAATAAAGATCAGCCGCCGGATCTTCCGGGCTGAAGGTGAGTACGGAGGCTTTCAGGTGCGGAAGTCGTTCCCCGGAGCGAACGACGGCCAGGTCTTTTTCCGTCTGGTTGTCGAAGATATGGAGTTTGGCGCGGTGGTAATCCTCCACGGGTTTGTAGCGGTTCATGTGGTCCGGCGCAAAATTGAGCCATACGGCCACATCCGGGTGAAAATCGCGGATGGTTTCCAACTGGAAGGAGCTGACCTCCAGCGCCAGCACGTCCGGCACGGAATCCCGGAGCAGGATTTCCGCCACCGGCACGCCGTAATTGCCGCAGGCAACGGCGGTCTTTCCGGCGCGCAGCAAAATCTTTTCCACCAGGGATGTGGTGGTGGTTTTGCCGTTGGTTCCGGTGATGGCGATGATGCGGCCATGGTAAAAGCGGCATGCCAGCTCCATTTCACCGATGGTTTCCACGCCTTCCCGTCCAAAGGCTTTGACAAAGGGGCTATCCGTCTCAATGCCGGGGGAGATGACCACCATATCCGCATGAAAGGCGCGTCCGTCTTCCTCCGTGGCGGCGGTATGCAGGGGAATGTCTTCCGGCCATCCGCCAATGGAGGCGGAAGCGTCAAACACGCATACCCGTGCGCCATGCTTCATGGCGAGGCGCGCCGCGGCGCGTCCGCTTCTTCCCGCTCCCAGAACGGCGATGTTAAGGTTATTGAGCTGCATGTTCGTGGTTTGTCAGGCGGTGGTTATCAGGAAAAGGCCCAGGAAAGCCAGCAGGAGGCTGATCATCCAGAAGCGGGCAATCACCTGCGTTTCCTTCCAGCCTTTGAGTTCGAAGTGGTGGTGGATGGGGGCCATGGCGAAGATGCGTTTGCCGTGGCGCAGCTTGTAGCTGCCCACCTGCAGGACGACGGACACGGCTTCCATGACGAAGACGCCCCCGATGACGATAAAGAGAAGCTCCTGCGCCGTGCAGACGGCAGCCATGCCGAACGCGCCGCCCAGGGCCAGGGAACCGGTGTCTCCCATAAATACCCTGGCCGGGTAGCAGTTGTGCCACAGGAAGCCCAGGCAGGCCCCAACCAGGGCCATCATGAAGACGCTGATTTCTCCCGCGCCGGGGTGGAAGGGAATATCCAGGGAATCAGCCGTCAGCCAGCTTCCGCAGAGGACGGCAATGATGGCGTAAGTGATGCCCGTGGCGACGGAGCAGCCGGAGGCAAGGCCGTCCAGGCCGTCCGTCAGGTTCACCGCATTGGAGGCGGACATGACCACCACGACGCCGAAAGGAATGTAAACGAACCATGGCAGGTTCACCTGGCCATAGAATGGAATGAACAGGGAGGATATGTAGTCGTGAAGTTCCACGCGGGGACTGCCTTCCGGGTACAGGTACAGGAAGGTGACGCCGGCCAGGCCGGCCAGGAACTGGACGAGGAGTTTTTTACGTGCGGAAATGCCGTCCGAGGTTTTTTTCGCCACCTTCAGGTAATCGTCCCGGAATCCCAGCAGGCCCAGCGCCAGGGTGACGATCAGGCAGGAAATGATAAAGGGATTGCCCATTCTGGCGCACAACAGGGTAGCCGCCGTCATGGAACCCACGATCAGCACGCCGCCCATGGTGGGCGTTCCCGCCTTGGCTCCGTGGAGTTCCGCCAGCTTGTGCACTTCCTCCGCCGTCCTGATGGGCTGGCCGATTTTCAGGGAAATCAGCTCCCGGATGACCCGCGGGGCGAAGATCATCGTCAGGGCAAAGGAAACCAGGCAGGCCAGGAGGGCTCTCCCTGCCGGTCCTGCAAATGCCCCTGAGGGGCTGAACTGTTCAATGAGGGAATGCATACAATTTACTGTGGCGGAAAGGTAAGGTTCATGACTTGCTCCATCCGGGCAAGACGGCTGCCTTTGAAAAGGACGATGTCTCCCGGCGCCGTATGGCTACGGAGCCATTCGGCCGCTTCTTCCGCGGAGCTGAAGTTCAGGCGTTGAGTGAATGAATTGGGAGAAATAGCGTCCGTAATCCGGGCGGCGTCCGTTCCCACGCTGACGACGCAGTCAAGACGGAGTTCTTCCGCCGTGCGGCCCACCAGAACATGCCCTTCCTCGGAAAACACGCCCAGTTCCCCCATTCTGCCCAGCACCGCAAAGCGTCTGCCGGCGCAGGAAAGCTCTGCTAAGGTGCGCAGGGCGGCCTGCATGGAATCCGGGTTGGCGTTGTAGGTGTCATCCACTACCAGAATGCCGTTGATCCGGGAGCAGTGAAGCCTTCCGCCCGTAAGCCGCGCCTGGGTGAGACCGGAGGCGATTTGCTCTTTCGCAAGACCTGCCACCCAGCCGGCGGCGGCGGCCAGAAGCGCGTTGGTTACCATGTGCCGGCCGTGGACGGGCAATTCCACCTCTTCCCGGCAGAAATCCGGGATGGAAAGGATGAAGCGTGTTCCGTTCTCGGTAGAGACGGGATTTTCCGCGCGAACGGTTCCGGCGCCAATGCCGCAGTCAATACAGGCGGCGCGGGTGGATTGACGGATCATATCCGCATAATCGCAGTCCGCCGGAAAAATCATGAAGCCGTCTTCCGGCAGGCAGTGTGCCAACGTGCATTTTTCCCGGGCGATGTTTTCCCGGGAGCCCAGGTATTCCATATGGGAGGTGCCGATGCTGGTGATGATGCCGATTTTCGGGCGCGTCATTTCACACAGGGGAGCCAGTTCCCCGGAGTGGTTCATGCCCATTTCCCATACGGCGGCTTCGTCGGACGGGGCGGCCCGGAGGATGCTGAGGGGGACGCCGATGTGGTTGTTCAGGTTGCCCTGCGTGGCGATGGTGCGGAGCCCCTGTGAAAGAACGGAGGCCGTCAGATCCTTGGTAGAGGTTTTTCCGTTGGAGCCGGTCAGGCCGATGACGGTGAGGGTAAGCTCTGAACGCCACCAGGCGGCCAGCCTCTGAAGGGCTTCCAGCGTGTCTTCCACCAGAATGACGGCGCATGAGGGGGCCATGCCTTCCTCCACACGGCTGACGACGGCG